>OJCY01000007.1_pt1 | contig 87147 bp, 72 predicted proteins | sample 1592321 | NCBI WGS metagenome assembly OJCY01 (sample SAMN05416784, study PRJEB24817) | seawater metagenome | isolation source: Sea water | place: Canada:Atlantic | collected 2013-07
TCAGATGTGTATAAGAGACAGGCAAAGACTACCGCTACCTCTGGAATTTCTAACAGCGCACCTTCAAGTAATTCTTGCATTTGAATTGATTGGTTTAGACCGGTACCCGTTATGCGTAAAGCCTGTAAAGCGACATCACCTTCATCCAGTTGAGGAATAAATTCAGACCCAAGTGTTGTTGCCAACCATCCGCAGAAGACAACAAACGCTAGTGCAGCCCCAAGAGCAGCAGCTTTAAATTTAAGAATAGCCCTAAGTGCTGGTTCGTAAGCCAGTTTCACCCAACGTATTAAAAAACTCTCCTTTTCACTGATTTTTCCCCCCATGAAAATTGCGATCGCTGCAGGCACTACCGTCAGTGACAAAATCATTGCCGCAATAAGAGCGATAACAACAGTTATTGCCATGGGATGAAACATCTTTCCCTCTACGCCTGTTAAAGTAAAAATAGGCAGATAAACAGCGGTTATGATCCCGACTCCAAATAAGCTGGGCCTGATTACTTCAATCGTTGCTATTTTCACTTCTTCTAGACGTTCCTTGAGTTGAAGAAGTCTGCCGTGATGCTGTTGCGCTTCAGATAAGCGCCTAATACAGTTTTCAACAATGATGACAGCGCCATCGACAATCAGACCAAAATCTAAAGCCCCCAAACTCATCAGATTTGCCGAAACACCTCTCTGGACCATTCCAGTGATTGTCATCATCATAGCAATAGGTATGATCGCAGCCGTAATAAGAGCCGCTCGAATATTGCCTAGTAGTAAAAATAATATGACAATTACGAGTAATGCTCCTTCCAGCAGGTTCTTCTGCACAGTGTTTATCGCTTTGTCGACCAGTGTAGTTCGATCATAGGCGGGTTCAGTAACTACCCAGCTTGGTAACGATCTTTGAATTTCAGTTAATTTACTGGCAGTTAAAGCTGCAACTTCCCTTGAGTTTTCTCCCAGCAACATCATGACCGTTCCCATCACTGTCTCTTTACCATTTCTTGTAGCGGCACCGGTCCTCAGCTGCTTACCCAAGCCTACAGTTCCAATATCTTTTATTAGAACAGGAACAGATCCTTTTTTTCCTACTACGACATTTTCGATATCCTTTATCCCTGTCAATTGACCTGGAGAGCGAACAAGAAGTTGCTCGCCATTTTTCTCAATATAGCCTGCTCCAGCATTATCATTGTTTAAATATAGTGCTTCAGAAATGTCTTTAAGCGAGACTCCCATCTCCAGCATTTTTACAGGGTCGGGATTGACGTGATATTGCTTGTCATAACCTCCAATAGTGTTTACTTCTACTACTCCCGGAACCTGGGCTAACTGTGGTCGAATGATCCAATCTTGTACCTCTCTTAAAGCCATAGGTGTGACCGGCGAGCCATCGGGTAACGTTGCTCCATCTTTCCCTTCCAGTGTATATACGAAAATTTCGCCAAGCCCTGTTGCGATTGGCCCCATTTCTGGCTCAAGGCCATCAGGTAAAACACTTTTAAGGTTAGCAAGTCTTTCGTCGATTAAATTTCGGGCAAAAAAGATATCCGTTCCTTCTTCGAAAATAACTGTAATCTGTGAAAGACCATACCTCGATATAGAACGTGTATAGGATAAGTTAGGCAAGCCATATAGTGCTGTTTTGACAGGAAATGTTATTCGTTGTTCAGCTTCTAATGGTGAGTACCCCGGAGCTTTGGTGTTAATCTGAACCTGTACATTTGTAATATCTGGTACAGCATCAATAGGTAATCGCTGGTAGCTCCAAACGCCGATCCCAATTAAGATTAGTGCAAGAACAAGAAACAAAAAGCGTCTTTCTACTGAAAGACGAATAATATTATCAATCATTTATCGTCTCCAGGATTAGTGAGCGTGAGAGGCACCGGATTTTTCAAGATCCGCTTTTATCAGAAAGCTATTTTTTGATACGTAAATTTGACCAGCGATTAAGCCACGCTTTACTTCAGTGAAGTTGTCATCTTTTATACCCAGCTCGACAGGGACAGCTTGAAACGTGTTACCATCGTTTAAAAATACAACTGAGTTACCATCCATTGATTGGATAGCTTCATTCTCAACGCGAAGCGAAACATCGACTTTCTGAGCATCAACTACACCTGTAACCATATCGCCGGGGGAGAATTCTCCTTCGGTATTAGTGATTTCAACAATTGCGATCTGATAAGGTTCAAGTGAACCTGACGGAATGAGAAATTTGACCTTTGCATCTTGCTGTCGGGAACCTTTTTTTATGTGGATATAAGAGCCCTGCTTTATTGTATCCCGCTTGGATGGAAATACTTTCAATTCTGCCCAAAGCGTTTCAGCGTCGACTATTTTATAAAGCGTTTCACTGGTAACCAACTGCCCAACATTAACATTTCGACTTACTACCGTACCCGAAATTGGCGCTTTCACGATGTAGGTTTGTAAGCTGTCATTTGATTGAATTTTTGCAATTACATCGCCAGCCTTCACGCTGTCACCAACATCCGAAGCGAGAGTTTCTACAACTCCCGAGAACCGCGCATTAACTTCAGCCTTGTTCTTGGGTGGAATTACAAGAGTACCCAACAATTCGATATGTCTTTCAATGGTCCCACTCTGAACTTCGGAGGTTGCTAATTGAAACTTTTCAGTTAATGCTCTTGAGATCTGTGTTCTTCCCTCGAAGTTTTCCCACTCCCAGGAATACTTTCGTCTTTTGTCAGTCAGATAAATAGTAGCCCTAAAAGAATGAGGTTCAGACAGAGCTTTTATTGACCGCAAAACCCCCTCTGAAGTTTGAAACTCAAATTTTTCTGAGCTTGAACCTAACTTCTGTAGCTCTATAGAAAAGGAATCAGGGATAAATGGCTTCCCATCTTCAAAAGTCGAGGCAATAATTACAGAGCCCTCGGGGCTTTCATCGATACTTACTTCTATTTTGATGTTACCTTTCTGGAATATATTTTGGTTGTCATTTGAATTGGTGGCATCTTCACTTGCGGTCGCGATAGATGTCACAGTGCCGATAAGAAATAAAAATAAAATTTGCTTTAGCATAATTAATCCTGGAGATTGAAAGTGAATGATTTCAGAGATTGCCCTGTCCATTGTTCGATAAGTGCTTCATTGAGCAGGGTGGCTTCGCGATAGTTGATGAGACTCCGTTGAGATTGGAGAAGTGCATCACGTGAAGCAAACCATTCTTGATAAGTGTAAATTCCCTTTTGATAGCCCTCCTTGGTCAGCTCCAATGCTCTTTTCAAATCTGGCATTACTTCTTTTTCCAGGTGCAATGCTGCCTGTGAACTAAAATTTATGCTTTTCGTTGCTTTAAATAGAATCGCTTTTACATCGAGATACTTGGTGTCTCGCTCTAATAACTCCGCCTCCTTACTAGCAATTGCAGATTTGACTGCACCCGAATTCCTCTTCTCAGCAAATAGTGGAATTGAGGCACCAAAAACTAACGATGTATCTTGAGCTCCCTGATTCCTTCTAACACCAACAGACCAAGATAGGTCTGCGGTATTATCAGACTTAGCCAACTGAATTTCAGCGTCCTTCAGGTCAAGTGACTTAATTAGTAAATCCGCATTCGATGATGATAAGAATTGGTTAAAAAGTGTTTCGTAGGAATAATTTTTAGCGGGTGAATTTAAAGAACCAGTAAGCGTGATATCTTCATAATTGCCCTGCCAGAATAGTGTGAGAGATTGCAGGGCTATCTCTTTATTCACCTTTGCTGTCGCAAGTTCTAATTTCGCTTGATTTAAAGCCGATTTAGCTCTGAACAATTCAGCATCATTCGTTGCACCACTTTTTATTCTATTAGTGATCACAGTAAGAGCATCTTCAGCTAAGCTCACACTTCGCTCAGCTATTTGCAGACGCTCCTGTTGTGCCAGAACGCGAATATACTGCTGAGTGAGCCCACCAAGTAGTGAGAGAGACATTGAATACTGCTCTGAATCTAAAAGGGCAGCTCTGGCATCCACAACCAGTGTTCTTGCACTCTTCTTTCCACCAAGTTCATACACTGAAGATAGAGAGATGGTTGCTTCTGCTGCTTGAACTCCCGAAGTAGAACTTGTGCCCATCACATTTTCTAGATTAGCACCTACGGTGTAAGCTGGAGAAAGCAAAGCTTGTTGGCGATCTCCCTCAAGAGCTCTAGTAAGAGGTCTGAATTTCAACAAGCTTGGATGACGGTTGAGAGTAAGTTGAACTGCATCATCTAAAGTTACTTGTTCTGCCAATGCATTGGCTTGAGATAGCATCAATGCACTAGTCAATATTCCGGCGCGCGTAAATTTGCGCACAGGAAACTGTGAAATTTTCATGATATATAATCCTAGTCAGTTGAAAAAACGAAAAACGACAGGGATTAAATTCTTGGAGGACGCTCTATTTGGTTAATGAAACGATTAGGTGTAGCTTCACTATAAACTGAGACTAAATTGGGAGATTTTTTTAGAAACGAGCTTTCAATATCAAAGTAAAAAGCTATGTGTGTAAAATGGCCATGACAAGAACAACAATGGTCACAATCACTTCCCGTATCTAAATCGTAAGCATCGGACAGTTCGATTAATGTATTTTCAGTACATAATTCATTGCTAAACAAGTGGTCTTGTTCAATAGAAAACGCGTCAGTCACAATCAACAAAAATTGTGCGCACAACAAAAAAGCGGCTAAGACCACTTTTAGATTTTTGCTAATGCGGTAATTCGTTTTCAACACAAGATTCCTCTATTGGCAATTCATGTTCTCTTAAAATATGATTGTAGTCAATGCCTAAATGGTCAGCTTTCTGATTCACAAGAGGAACTCTGTATTAAAAAGCCATGTATTTCAATTAAGTTGCTAAATCTTGTCAGAAAAACAGAAATCTACTGCAAAGCCTGCTCATACATAATCCGGCAATGTAAAATAAGTACACCGAAGGAATAGAAGAATACATCATGCAATTTCAATAAGCCTGTCACAATTATTGCGTCTCGCTCGTACCAAAACCTGTAATACCCCCTACAACAAGTGTAAAAGCAAGTCCAATACTGAAAGATAAAATCACCGTTGACCCAAGAGGTAGCTTTTCCAATTGCTATCTGATCTCCTTACAGTGAGCGCATCAATGAACAACAAAGTAAATATTATCTGGCTCATGCCATAACCGTGATGCTATGCTTATGAGCATGAAGTTGGTTCGCATCGCTTCTTTGAGTTCACCAAATCATCTAAGGCTCCATTTTCGAATAAACGGTACAATAGACTAGTAGAAAGGCATATCGGAAACTCGATATCGCTAGATACCTTACTGTAACTTTTTGGCTAAAAACGTTGTCGCTTCGCGTAAAAATGCCGGTCATTTTTTGACCTTGGCAAGTTCATGTTTTAATCTGCTATCCCCGCGTCACAACGGGGATCACTGCTCTTATGTGTTTTATCTTTAGATTGCGCAGCATGATGTTTTCAGCAGTTAGGTAGACTAAGAAAAATACTAATATCTAAAGCAATCTGACGACCAATAATATCAGGTTTCTAGCAGAGTAATACCGCTTCGAGTATGAATTCTGAAGTATACTTTGTTTGTTAACAACCACTCATTCCTGGCATAGCAAGCTTCTTTAGGGGAGGTTTCCTAAAAATCTGAAGAGGCTCCACAGATGACTGAAATCTATGAAGGGGCACTATAATAATTGTGATAATTCTCTTTCTGATCTAGAACCGTAGCAGAGTTACTTTCATGTTAAATAGTTCATGTTAATGCTTATTAACGTGACTTATTCTCGGCATAGATACTCTGGGAACGTGAATGATGCTTGCATTACCTATACAATATTTTCAATTTTGAGCGACTATTCATTTGTATACACAAATAGTTTTAGAAGATGATAGCGAGGTGCAGTCTATTCAGGCGATGACATCAACTAGAAAAGCTGCGAAAGATTAGGGAAAGCAATTTAAAAGAATGGGAAGTTGAATTTAAGATGCGTGGATACATACAAAATAAGAATAGTAAGCAGTTAAAGTAAACACTTTTTAGTGCGATCTTTTTAGTAGCAAAACTATATTTAGGAAAGGAGGCCAAGAAAGTTTGAAGAGAATTATCAATGTACCAACGATAAGAGATGATAACAGTGGCTATGAACAAATATTATCAATTGCTTCTGAAATAACTAATGCTCCAAAAAAGCATTTTGACTTTGATTTTAGTCACTGTTCCAAGTTAGAGCATAACGGTGTTGTGATACTAGGGGCTTTAGCTAGATTTGTTGACTATCAAAATACTCGGACCAACAGAACTATTGCTAACATGTTTAACACAACTACACTGTCTTCTGCAGGTGTTATGTTTCGAGTCGACACTATGAATAGCCTAATATTGCAGCAATTACAAACTAACAACTTCTTATCTCATTTCTCCAGCTCTTATCATAGCGGCTATCCAAAAGGCGACTATATAGGTTACCGAGAACACAATTCAAATATGGATGACGATAATATCGCCAACCATCTGGGAAACGAGTGGCTGTCTTCCGAGAAGTTGAGCATTAGCCCGAAACTCAAACCATATATCGTCAGCAGAATATTTGAAATTTTCATGAATGCCTATGGACATGGAACATCAATACAACCTATTGAAAAGTTGGGTGTTTACAGTTGTGGACAATACGATAAAAAAGAAAAAAAACTAAATTTAAGCGTTCTAGATTTTGGTCTTGGCATAGTAAAAAATGTACGAAATTATCTAGAAAATGATAGCATGGATTCATTGGAAGCGTTCAATTGGGCATTATTGAGAGGAAATTCTACTGGTACTGATAATCAAGGCATAGAGATGCCTCGAGGTTTAGGCTTAGATTTACTTAAAGAGTTTATACGGTTGAATAAAGGTGAACTGCGAATATACAGTAATGATGTATTTGCCGTGTGTGGAGAAGAAGGAATGTGGAAAGTTACAAAGTGTAAAAAACCATTTCTCGGTACCTTCGTAAGTATTAAGATTAATTGTGACGATGACCACTATTGCTTTGCGTCCGAAGCGAGCCCATCTAGCTCCAGCTACTTTTAGGGTATGAAAATGAAATCTATCAAAGTATTCAATATTGTAGGTAAAAATGCCATATCAATCCAAGCCGGTCGGAAGCTACATCACGAGTTAGAAAACGATATCCTTAAAGGAAACAAAATTGAGTTGAACTTTCAAGAAGTTGAAGTGTTTGCATCTCCATTTTTTAATTCTTCTATTGGCGTTTTACTTAAAGATAGAAGTATAGATGAATTGTTGAGTCTATTGACCATTATAAATCTGGAAGGTACAGGTAAAGACTTGCTCAATCATGTTATTACGAATGCATTGAGGTTCTACGACTCAAGTCAAAGTGTTACGCAGGTATTGAATAAAAAATCATCGGAAGATTGAAATGGCTAATTTGATTAAACTTCGAGATCACACGATCCATCATACAGATAAAATATTTGTAGATACCAATGTATGGTTTTGGTTTACTTATGCGGCTTCAAATGAAATTGAAACAGAAAATCAGCCACTAAGATATCAAACTTTAAACTATCCAGAATTCTTAGAAAAGGTACTGGATACTGGTGCTAGCTTATTTCACTCACCACTAACTCTAGCAGAGCTTTCTAATGTAATTGATAGAACAGAGAAAGAAATACATAATGTTCGAAACCAAAAAGATTTAACAAGAAAGGAGTTTAGAAATAACTTAGCTTGTCGAGAAAGAGTTATTAATGAAATAGAGATAGCGTGGCGAGCAATAAACGATATTTCAAGCAGTATTGATGTAAATTTGAATCATGAATTCTCAGATTCAGCGTTAAAAATTTATTCTCAATGCACATTGGATCCGTATGATTCCTTTTATGTGAAAATGATGCGGGATTACGGCATTAATTCTATCTTAACCGACGATAAAGATTTCCTTTCAGTTCAAGGCATAAATGTCCTTACATATAGAAATTAGCTTTTGTTAATAATGATTAACATGGAGCTATTTTTGACTTTTATCCAGTCAAATCTGATTGTCTTCATTATTAATTAACAGCAACTAAATTCAGCTGATGAATGGCTTGCTATTCCCGAGCCGCTGCAAGCTTCGGGGGCCAAGATTGCTGATTTGATGAAACTGAAAGACTAAATTTGCCCACCCACTCCTTTGAACTTCTCAACAAACGCTGCGATTTTCTGAAATACCGTTTGCTTCTGCGTGCGGTACTGCGGGTTCAATGGACTTAGCTTTGGTAATGCGTCATTGAGTGCCGTGCCATTTTCAGAGGCAAACTCTCGCTTAAGTGATGAGGCAATATAGCGTTTTGCAGCTTGCTCATTCAACTTTTCAGAGGCAATAATCGCATCAGCTTCGCGTTTCTGTTCCGCTTGAGCAAACTTGAAAAATGCGTCGATGATGCTGGCTTTGTCACTGATCTCATCAAGGTTTGTCTGATTGATAAAATCCACTACTAGGCTTTCTTTTGCTCGATTGCCAAGACTACCACGTATCATTCGACGAACCTCTTCAATCAGGCCTTCTTTGCTCTTGTTCTTCTTATTGTGCTCAAAAATTAATTCAAGAATATAATCGAGATTAATTTCTTGCGATTTTAGCAGATCAACCTCAAAGACCACATCGTCCCAGTCTACCGTTGACTTATCTTTGTCCTGACCATCTTTTTCCCGACGCAACCAGTCACGTGTGTCGTTATATGTGGAACGATAATCTTGAATAGAACGCTCGCTAGGCATGTTGATGGCTTGCATTTTCTCGATATCAGCATCGTCTAAATAGTACTTTGATTTGAACTCTTCAACTGCTTTTTCATCACTGGTATCTAAGCTTTGCAGTGCTTTTAATCCAGCAAACTCATCGTAGTTTTGTAAGATATTTTCCGCTTTTAAGTATTCACCAAAGAGCTTTGCAAATTCTTTCTTATCTTGTTCTTTCTCAATATTTTCTGGGTTCGGAAAGCGTTCTTGCAGCTCTTTAACAATATCGACAAATCCACGACGCGCTTGGCCTGTAGCAATATCGTTAAAGCCTTCCATATATTCTTTGTAGCTCTTCTCCAACACCACATTTTTGGTATTTTTGTCACCAAACAAGGTGATAGCATCAATCGTTGCCTGCTCCAAATCACGGAAGGTGACAATATTGCCAAATGTCTTGGTCGCATCATAAATACGGTTAGTGCGAGAAAACGCCTGCATTAAGCCGTGATAGCGCAAATTCTTATCAACAAACAAGGTGTTGAGCGTTGGTGCATCAAAGCCCGTTAAAAACATACCCACCACTATGAGCAGATCTACTTCTTGATTCTTCACTCGATGGGCAAGATCACGGTAGTAGTTCTGAAAGCCATTACTGTCCACGCCATAGTTGGATTTAAACATGTCGTTATAGTCATTGATTGCGGCGCTCAAGAACTCTTTCGCACTACTGTTCATGGCACTGACTTCGAAGCTTTCATCTAAAATATCACCAATGGCTTCCTGCTCTTCATTGGCTGCAAATGAGAAGATAGTCGCAACGCGCAGAGGTTTACTTGTGGGCCCATTCTCAGCCTCGGCCTGCAATGTTTTGAAGGTTTCATAGTACGCTTTAGCAGCATCAACACTACTTACCGCAAACATGGCGTTAAACCCTTTCGCACCGGAATAAGCTCGATGCGTTTTTTGGTTAAAATGGCTCAGAATATACTGCGAGATTTCACGAATCCGCATGGGATGTAAAAACGCTTGTTTGTTCTCAGCGGCACTGAGCTTCTTATCATCCTGCTCAGTTTCAATGCTCTTGAATTGCGGCCGAACATCGTTATAGTCCACTTTGAACTTTAGTACTTTCTCATCACGAATGGCATCGGTGATCACATAAGTGTGCAACTGCTGACCGAATACACTGCCTGTAGTTTCAGCACCCAAAGAGTTTTCAGGGAAAATTGGCGTACCGGTAAAACCAAACTGGTAGTACTTTTTGAATTTTCTCTTCAGGTTTTTCTGCGCTTCACCGAACTGACTTCGGTGACACTCATCAAAAATAAAAACGACTTGCTTGTAGTAGATAGGTAAATCGCTTTCACTTTTGATTAAGTTGTTGAGCTTCTGGATTGTGGTAACAACAATCTTGTTATCGTCTTTACCTAGGTTGCTTTTAAGTCCTGCGGTACTGACTGAGCCGTTCACACTATCAGGCGAGAACCTCTGATATTCCTTCATGGTCTGGTAATCGAGGTCTTTTCTGTCTACAACAAAGAATACTTTATCGATACCATCAAGATCTGTTGCTAATTGCGCAGCTTTAAAGCTAGTGAGCGTTTTACCTGAACCTGTAGTGTGCCAAATGTAGCCACCGCTTTCGGTGTTACTCCAATTTTTACTATTAAAGGCACTCTTTATCTTCCATAGGATGCGCTCTGTGGCGGCAATCTGGTAGGGGCGCATCACTAGCAAGGTATTGCTGACATCAAACACCGAGTAACGCAAGATCACTTCTAGCAAAGTCTCTTTCTGTAAAAAAGTGGCAGTAAAGTCTTTCAAATCCTTTATCAGCGTATTGTCAGATTTTGCCCAATTCATAGTAAAGTCAAAGCTGTTCTTGTCGCGCTTGGTCGTATTGGCAAAATAGCGCGTGTCGGTGCCATTAGAGATCACGAAAAGCTGTAAGAACTTGTATAACGAGTTCTCGGTATTAAAACTCTCTTTGCTGTAACGATGTATTTGGTTAAATGCCTCACGAATCGCAACGCCACGCTTTTTCAGTTCAATTTGTACCAAAGGCAAACCATTGACCAAAATCGTTACATCGTACCGATTTACATGGGTTCCTGTTTGTTCAAACTGTTTAATAACCTGCACTTTGTTGCGAGCAAAAGTCTTCTTGTCGAACAGGTAGATGTTTTCTATATGGCCATCATCAAAGATAAAATCGAAGATATAGTCACTGTGTACCTTTCGGGTCTTATCGAGAATATTGTCACTTGGCGTGTTCAGATATTGCTCGCAAAAGCGAATCCACTCGGCATCAGTAAACTCAACTTTATTCAAGGCTTGTAGTTGCTTGCGCACATTCGCCATCATTGCATCAGGAGTAACTAATTCAGGTAAGTATTCGTAACCTTGGCTTGCTAAATCCTGAATAAGCTCGCGTTCTAGATCGGCTTCGCTTTGATAGCTTTCAGCTATCTGCCATGTTTTTGTATATCTATCCAGAACAATGAAATTTTTAGATTCCGCGATTGCTTTGTATTCTGCCATATCTATTCCTAAGCCTGTGTCCCTTGTGGAGTGCGCATCCCTTTATAAATATTGTCTATCTCTTTCACTAAAAACTTGAAGACGCGCTTATGGTCTTCCTCTACTTCAGCTACTTCGTGGGCAGCATGTTTTGCGTGGTTATAAAAATTGATCACACGTGCATAGGGGTTTACCTGCCCTGTAGCTCTATTACCTCTAACACCGGGCAACAGCTCCCCCCACTCCTCGTAACCCAAAAAAGTGGATGTCTTTTCAAGCACATTTCGTAAAAAGTTAAAGTGGTATTTATGGATGTCGCCTGAATCAGCCGCTTTTATTAATTCATTTTTTAAGTGCAGGTGGTAGGAGAAGGGCGAATCGTTTTCTTGCTGAATCAGATCATGGTTACCATCATCGAGTTTGCGCAAAACGAACTTTGTCGCTCGATTAAATTCATTATGTAAAACATTATAAAAAAGCGGATTATGCGTGGTAATAATGAACTTAAGACCAGAGATTGCAAAATCGCTCGATTTGATTAAACGAGCTAAATCTACTGCCAACTCAATAAGGTGGTTATCATCTAGCGAGCTAACAGGGTCATCAATAAACACATATTCTAATTGATTAAACTGGTCAGTTTCGCGGTCAGCTTCTTCAGGTACATTTAAAATGCTAATGACTTGCTCTAGCAGTGAATAAAAGATACTCCAAATGAAATTACTTTCTTCACCCTTAGATATTTTAATTTTTCTATCCGGCTCGTCATCGCCGCCTTCGTGTGAAAAAGTCACTTCTGAAAAAGCTTTGAAGGTCACATCTTTTCCGTCTTTGTCTTTAGCCATGTATTGCGGATTAAAGCGTGGCGTTAGTTTATCGTTGGCGTAACGTTGGAACGTTGAGATCACATTCATGTCTTGCCCTTGCTCTTGTAAAATCCAATCGGTAAACGTATTAGGCTGGATTTTTAGCTTCGGCTGAGCATCCGCATCTAAATCGTTATCCCAGTAAAACAAGTCTTCCGTAAACGCGTTGTAATACAAAATCTTGTGGCGGGACAGTGGCGCTTGCTCTGCACCATCAAGATCAACCAGTCCATCTTCCTTTGGCGCGATGACCTCTTTAAATTCACGCGACAAACGCGTTTTACCTGTACCATTAAAGGCATAGATCAACTGAACTTTGTTTGCACTTGCTTGTAGCTGACCTGCTATTTCCGTTAGCGTTTTACTCATTAAGCCGCCTCACCTGGTTTAGGGAAGCTCAATAACAGGTCACGATAATACTCGTATTGCTTTCGGCGTAACTCGATTTCGCGTGGGAGACCTTCTTGCAGCGAAGTTGTTAACGTGTCGAATTTATCCAGTATGGCTACAATTCGCGCCTGCTCGAGCAGTGATTTTTCAGGATCGTTTGCGTAAGGAACAGGTAACCTAAAATTCTTAATGATTGTCGAATTTAGGTCTCCTCTAGCACCTTGTCCTAGAGCTTTTATGTTTTCATAATTGAAACTAACCCAATGAAAGACGTACCGGTATAGGGCTCTTTTATCGTCGATTTCCAAACATCCACAGTGCTGATTAGTTGTTAGTGGGATCTTATTAATTGCAGATCTACCAGCAGTTGCTCCAGAAATAGCAATTATCACGCAGTTTTTCGGTATCCATTTGGCTGAAGAGTTTTGCAAAGCCGCTGGAGTTACTTTTACATCTGTGTCGAAAATATCAGCAAACTTTACTTCCTGAGTTCTAAGCCATGGTATATTACCGTCTTCGTAAAATTCAGGATTGCCAGCCTTAGGTGTTCCACCTGAATACCATTTTTTAGTTACATCACCTAACGTCTTCCACTCAACGTCACCCTCTTCAAAACTCAACAACTGGTCGCGGTAGTAGTTGTATTGTTTTTTGCGTAGGTTAAGCTCGGCGGTAAGCTCGGCGGTCATGGCGGTAAATGCGTCCAGAATACGTACAATTTCAGCTTGTATTGCCAGCGATTTTTCCGGGTTATCTCGGCATGGGATGGGTATTGGAATACTGTTTAAGTTCTTTTGATTTAGTTTTGGTTGTGCCGCACCAGAAATATATGGAGTTAGATCAATACTGTTGAGATAAATATCAACAAATCTGCGTTCAACATAAGTATTGAATTTTAATACATGAGCATGATTGTTGACCCAACTTTTACCACTAATGCTAAAAGCTATAGGCGTATTTCTCGCGAGCAAATTTGCTCCATCTTCGGAGACAAGTAAAAAATCGCCATCAAAAATATAATCTTTAACATAATCAACAATTCCAGAGGCTCCATAGTACGGAATTGCCCCTGATTCCCTTAAGCCACTAGTAATTGGTTTTCGCATTGAATCAAGATTTTCAGCAAGACCACCTAAAGCTATCCACTCTACCTCCACCCCATCCAACAGTTTCTCCATGTAGCTCAAATGACTCATGCTTCAAGCTCCTCACCTTCAATTTCCGCCACAATGGCATCAATATCATTGCGAAGTTGAGTGATTTTAGCGACGGTGGTTCTAAGTTCGGCATTGAGTTTTGTGATGTCTACTAACTCGCGGTTGTCTTTAGATTCTATATAACTGCTTACCGAAAGGTTGTAGCTATTGCCTACGATGACATCCAAATCAACGGATTTGGCAAAGTGATCCACATTCTCTTTGCTGGCAAACACTTTCATGATGTCTTCGATGTGTTGATTGGTGATAACGTTGGTATTGGTTTCCTTTTTAAAGTAAGCCTCGCCGCTTGCATCGATAAACTGGATGGTAGTATCGGCTTTATGTTTTGACAGTACCAATATGTTAACGGCAATGGTGGTGCCAAAGAACAGATTTGGAGCCAGTGAAATCACGGTTTCAACATAGTTGTTATCAACCAGATACTGGCGTATTTTTTGCTCAGCACCACCACGGTAAAAAATACCGGGGAAGCAAACAATGGCTGCACGGCCTTTGCTTGATAGGTAACTTAGTGCATGCAGCACAAAGGCAAAGTCGGCTTTTGATTTTGGCGCAAGTACACCAGCTGGCGCAAAACGGTCATCGTTTATTAAGGTTGGATCGTCGCTACCAATCCACTTCACCGAATAAGGCGGGTTAGAGACAATCGCATCAAATGGCTTGTCGTCTAAGAAGTGCGGTTCAGTTAAGGTATCACCCAATTGAATGTTGAACTTGTCGTAGTTAATGTTGTGCAAAAACATGTTCATACGCGCCAAGTTGTAGGTGGTGTGATTGAGCTCTTGACCAAAGAAACCATCCTCAATGATATGTACATCAAAGTGTTTCTTGGCTTGTAAGAGTAATGAACCGGAGCCCGCCGCAGGATCATAGATTTTATTAACACTGGTTTGGCCGTGCATGGCGAGCTGGGCGATCAGTTTTGAAACGTGCTGAGGCGTGAAAAATTCACCTCCTGATTTACCCGCATTCGCTGCATAGTTTGAAATAAGGAACTCGTAAGCGTCACCGAATAAATCAATTTGGTTTTCTTCAAAATTGCCGAAGGTTAAACCCGCCACGCCTTTCAATACGGCTGCAAGGCGTTTGTTTTTAGCCTCCACCGTATTACCCAGACGATTACTGGTAGTATCAAAATCGGCAAACAACCCTTTGATATCTTTTTCTGAATCATAACCATTGGCTGAGTTTTCAATTGCGGCAAAAATAGCAGCTAAGTCAGTATTTAAATTTTCGTTCTTGTGCGCATTGGCTGCCACATTACTGAACAACTGACGAGGAAGGATAAAATATCCTTTAGTGCGAACTGCATCATCTTTTGCAGCAAGAATATTTTCATCATCGTCAGACATGGCCGCATAATTAACGCTCTCGTCACCACCTGTGATGTAATTGACAAAGTTTTCACTAATAAAGCGATAGAAAAGCGTACCCAGTACATATTGCTTAAAATCCCAGCCATCTACTGAACCTCGAACATCGTTGGCAATTGCCCATATTTGGCGTTGAAGTTCGGCACGTTGCTGTATGCTAGTCATAGTTTTAGTCTTCCAATTTTTTAATCTTGTCTATTTTTATTTACTCAGGTGCGACATGAGTCATCACCTTTTATTAATCTTTTTAATGCAGCATCAAGCTTTGAGTATTCTTTTCTGAGCTAGCTGTTAACCTTGATGATAGGTTTCTCATTTCTCTATCTGGCCATATGTAATCTTTCTGGCCTTTTACGCCGCAAGGTCGATGGCTTAAATCTGCGCTGTATCGGTACGGGTTTATATCCGCTACCGACATACTTTTGTAATACAACCCGTAATCAATGTCCTGTGCCACCTGATTCATCGTACCTTGTACTGAACGATTACAGGTTGTATCGAACGTAAGTGGTTGGTAGTTCGTCGCAGCGGTATTAATCAGCTCAGGCGGCATATCACTTTTCAGCAAGGTGTTTATAAACACATCGTCAAAATGCCAATCTAGGTTTGCGAAGTCTTTCTTGGTCAGGCATGGAATAAACAACGTGAAGCGAGTCGCATCGTGCACTGCGATTACACATTGCCTACGCTGAATAGTGATTAGATTTGCATGCCAGTTTAGCCACTGCGCTTGAATGCCTATAGCAGTCGCAGTTTGTTCTGCCACTTTCACTTTTTCAGGCAACTTGGCGTAAAGCTTCTTGGTGCAATGGAGGATCACTTACTACCTCCGCTTGCATTACCTTTAAATTCATACCCCGGCGCAATCGCTAAGTTTTGCACGTTGTTTAGCGTAAAACGGTTTTGTAGCCAAAGCTGGTATTCAGCACCTATTAGTGTGCCTCGCTCGGTACAGTCGACATTCCATCGCCTTAACAGGTAACCAGCCATCGCTGCTCTTACCTCGATAAGCAGCTGTTTGTTTTCCATGCCGTAATCCATTTCTATCGCGGTTGGATGTTCAACGTTCTTTGGATGCGGCACTAGCTGAAGCGGAATAAGACGTTGCCATTCGGTATCTACTTGGGCGCTCTCTTTCTCATTAGGCGTGTCTTTGATTGTTACTTTGCTAATGCGCGTTAACACAAAATCTCGGAAGCTTTGACTCTTTCGATCAAACGCACGAACGTGCCAGCGTAGGCCATTGTCGACTATGGAGTGCGGCACAAGTTCTCTGGCGTTGGAACCGCTAGAAAGTGACGTATAGATAACGCTTACGGCTTTGTTATTGATAATGGCTTGTACCAGACGCGCAACAATAAATATGTCTGGAACATTCAAGCTAGAAGGTGCTTCTACTGGGAAATGAATATCGCCTATTGCATCAAACCCATCAGATATATCGTTGGCGAGTTTGGTTAAGGTGCGCCTTGCGTCGTGTTCGAAAACAGGTTTGAACTGGGGCGTCTGGAAGTAACGCTTTTCTCTCGAGTCGTAAGACAGGTTATCCGGTGCAAGCTCTTTGTAAATACTAAAATCGCGTGAGCCTGCCGACAAACCGACCTGAAAACGATTAATTAAGTCCTGACGATAAATTGCACCTTTGAACAATAAGCAAAAGTCGATGTAGGCAAGGCGTTGTTTTTGAGCAAAGCTGATGGAATCGAGCATCGTCCCTGTTTATTTTTATACTTTTGCATAGTATGGTTTATTTTAAGACACGTGTAAACCATAAGGATTTGTAGTGATAGTGGGAAATAGATTTCAAAATGATAACAATGAATTGTTAAAAAATATTCAAAAAGAGTCCTATGGAAAGACTCTTAGCTTAATATTCAACGTTGCTAAGAAACAGTACATTACCGCTGACTCGATCCTTCAAGCAAATCACCCCAATATTCCGTTACTTAACAAAATTAATTCTATTGACCATAGAGTACTTCAAGCCGCACACGATAACATTGCAGCTGCTTTCCGTTATAAAAATCAAAATGTCAAGCAGCTCAAGCTTTTCAATAGTATTAACGATGAATCAAGTGAATATATTAAGGTCTGGAGTGATTGGATTTATAATGAGCTTGCTAGTCTCAAAGATAACGCTATCTTCGTTAGAAATGTTATCGAAGCCGTAATTCATAGCAATACAGAGCAAGGATATACTGCTGAAGATAGACTTCATGAGTTTCTCGTTGACTACTATTCGATTAAAGAATGAGCAGTAATGACCACTAGGCGAATAATCTTAAAGCACCTCGTTTACAACAAGGGATTTAATTACAAGGATGTTCAATTATGCCAAGAAAAAATACATCTTTTGCGGACCTTCTTTTCCAAGCGCCGTGGTGGGTTTCGGTTATAGCGGCAGCAATTACCTATGTTGTAATGGGTCACCTACTGCCGTCTGTAGAAACTGATAACCAGCTTATCAACATGATATTTAAGGCACTCGCTATTCCTGCCCCTTATTTTGCAATTTTCATATTATTCATCGCTCCTTTTTCGTTTTTTAATGCGCGTCGGAAAGCCAAGCAATTAGATGCGCAAAAGAGTATTGAGACCATTAGACAGCTGCATTGGCGCAATTTTGAGAAGCTAGTGGCAGAAGCCTATCGAAGACAAGGTTATCGAGTAACCGAAGGTAGCTTTGGTGCTGACGGTGGTATTGACCTAGAACTAAGGAAAGGCGAAGGGCTTATTCTCGTTCAGTGCAAACAATGGAAGGCACAAAAAGTTGGTGTCAGTGTGGTACGCGAGATGTTTGGTGTATTAACCGCCAGTAATGCAGACAAGGTTATTGTCATCTGTTCAGGCAGATTCACCCAACAGGCGATAGATTTCGCATATGATAAACCAGTGACTCTCATTGACGGAAATGAGCTACTCTCTCTTATCCACGAAGTGCAAACAGAGCCAAAAGTAGAAACGGTAAAACAAAACGTATGCTCTAGGTGTGGTAGTGAGCTTGTAGAACGGCAAGCAAAACGTGGCGCTCATGCTGGAAACGCCTTCTTGGGTTGTTCTGCCTTCCCCAAATGCCGTTACACCGAAGAGTTATTTTAAGGAAGATAGATGAAAGACTTGGATGTTCATAAAAAAGTAGCGGTACTTATTGATGCAGATAACGCCCAACTATCGAAGTTATCTGCCATTTTGGATGAGATATCCGCGCACGGTCATGTACTTATCAAACGTGCCTATGGTGATTGGTCTGTTGAAGCCCTTAAGAACTGGAAGACCTCACTCAATGAGTTAGCCATCCAGCCTATTCAACAATTTGCCTATACCACCGGAAAGAACTCTACCGACGCGTCCATGATCATAGATGCGATGGATTTACTCTATTCTGAAAAAATCGATGCATTTGCATTGGTGTCCAGTGATAGCGATTTTACCAAGCTTGCGTCACGTTTGAGAGAGTCAGAGAAGTTTGTCTTTGGTGTGGGTGAAAAGAAAACGCCTGTGTCGTTCAGGAATGCCTGTGATGACTTTATCTTTACGGAAAACCTTGAAGCCGGAAAAGTATCTAAATCAGGAAAGTCCAAGCAAACAGGAACTAATACTTCCAATGGCGCAGAAGAGTTAATACCGGCACTTCTTAAAGCATGGGAGCTCTATCAAAATGACGATGGATGGGTGAATGCGGGCCCAGCTGGCAGCTTCCTAAAACGTGCGAAGCCTGACTTTGACCCAAGGACTTATGGTGCAGCAAAAGTTACCGATATTATTTCTAGTCTGCCTACCGTCTTTGAAATGACGAGACAAAAAGGAAAAGGGACGACACAAATCATTCTGTACCGCCCTATCTTCGCAACATCTTAGGCTAATCGATATCCCAAGGCGGAAGGTCATCATCGATAACGGCTGACCGTTTGATGGGTTTCTGCTTCTTGGGTTTGGATTTCGGTTTAGATATCGCTTCCTTTTCCTTTAGATAACGATTGTAAGCACGCCTTGCCTTTTCGGGGCTCGGAAAGCCTTTGTATTTATTGTTGCGATAACCTCTTACTTGCGCCTCCGTCTCTTGCCATGTGCTGTAAACGCCAGGTTCAAAACCTTCGAAAACAACATAAGCTGCATGTCTACGGGAAAGTTTTATATCGTCAAAACCTCTTGGCATAATCCTGTCCTTATTGTGTTTAATCATTCCTTATTTGTTTACAGTTTTCAGAAATGCCACTGGGTTTATTCGGAAATACTCACAGTGAAAGCCTCTAATTCAAGCAGGTAATACAAAAAGTTGCCTTCCCATATTTGATACATGTCTTTTGCCTGTTCAATAGGAAACACACCGAATAGGTTTTGAAAGACACCTGATTGAAAGTCGAAGTCGAGCTCTTTAGTCAGTTCCGCATAGGGTCCACTGCCGATGTAAGCAAAATCGGTGATGTAGCAGAAATGCCACATGTTGTCGCGTTGTTCGAGCCTTATCTCGACCGGATGAAAGCCACCTCTTTTGGCACAATAGTTGGGATCTCGAAAATTAAGAGTAACCGACTCGCTGTGCTGTTGGTTATTTCTTAACAGATTATCAAGTTCATGAACAAATTTTGTTGAGACGGGCAACGCCAGTCCATCGTAATGAATACGCATATAATACCTCGAATATATAGAATGGATGTGATGTGCGCCTTTGGGCGCTAGATTCGTTGGAAGAACACTAATTTATTAGTATGCAGATAAGCCAAGCACCTATCTTTGCGGCAATACCTTATTGCTAGATGAATAAAAGCGGATAAGGCTCGTTTTGTTATCCGCTTTCTGCTCTTTATTGCTTAGCTTTCTTCGGCACAGCAGGTTTAAGTAAGAAGTCATCCAGCTCACCGGACTCTGTCGCTTTGATGATGGTGTCAATCACCTCAGGCAGTTTGGCCTTATCACCGACATCGATAGCAGGTTTACCTTTTTGCAGGTCAATAGGCTTATTGTTCACTTTGACTTCCAGATAGTAGTGGTCGTCACTGTCGTAATACCACGGCCTAACACTGGTAGGTCGACGTTGAACGGTGACTTCGCCTGTTTCGGGATTTTTAACTTTTTTATCCCGAAAGGCTTCGAAACGGCGGTTCTCTATCATGCAGACAGCCATCTCTTTTTGCTGTTCCAGCTTCTCGATAAGCTTGAGACGTTTGCCAAGAACTGGTGGCTTTGGCTCGATTTTAGGACGAGCGATAACCTTGAGCGAACTCAATACTGATGTAGTCATGTTGTATACCTTCTAGGTTGGTTTAGTTGGCTATAAAGCCGATTGGGGTTTTAGGTTGTTTGCGACGGTTTTCCTCAACAAGCAATGAGAGTGCTTGCTTGCGGTGGTCCGTCTTGGGGTTAAATCGCATGTGTCTGGCAACGATAGCCATATCACCTGGCGTGATATGTTTAAGCTGACTGAGTGTAGAGGCCTCAGACTGCGTGAGAGCGCGTATACCAAGCGTTTGCTTGTACACCTTATGCAGTTGCTTAACTGACAAGTACGTGCATTCAAGCTTGATATCAAAGCGTCTAAGCACTGCATGGTCTAGCTTGTCAGCATAGTTAGTGGCAGCAAACAATGGCTGCGTATTGCATTCAAGTTGGGCGAGTAGTTCATTGACCAGTTGCACTTCATGGTGGGCGTGTAACTGCTGCCTATTTGCCAGCAGACTATCCACTTCATCGAAAAGCAGTATTGCCTGTTCATCGCATGCGCGTTGAAACAATGCGGATATCTGTTGCTCACTTTCTCCTACATATTTGCTCAATACATCCGATGTGGATATGCGAATAAGCGGTTTATCATTTTCTAGAGCCAATGCATGGGCATAAGCGGTTTTACCTGTGCCGGGTGGTCCGGTGAGTAATACACGAATGGGCATGCTGTTTTTAACTGCATATTCAATTTCGCGAATGCGCGACTTGTTGCTTTTAATGTTCAACAGGCTTTTATCAAACGCCATTTCGCCTTGGTAAATGGACTTTGTAACTAGCAAGCCCGATGCATGCAACGTACTTTCAGCAACTTCAGTAACCGTCGCTTCTGCTTGACGGTGAGAATGATGAACCGTTTTGGCGACATCACACGCATTATCAATCATGGCAGGTGTTAAGTTCTCCATGCTTGCCCATTGCTGCTTGAAGTGTCTGGATAGCCTAAGGCCTTTACTTGCCTTATCGATAATCGTTTCAAGCTGGGACTTCGGTGGTGGTGATATCTGCATCACCAACTTGAAGCGTCGAACATAGCTTGGCTCTAAACACTGGATATGATTGGTTATCCATATGCATGGAACATTATTACATTCGATAAACCGCTGCAGACGTTCTTTGGTGTAACGTCCATCGGCCTGCTCAAACAGACTTTCGCATTCATCAATCAACAAAATTGCATTGTGATTGGTGCCCATTAAATCTTGAACGACAATTAAATATTTGAGGCGTTCATCACTCGCATAACGATGGCCAAATTCTAATAGCCCTTTTGAGGAATTAATCTGCGTAGCTCTTACATCGTAAAGATTGCGACCTAAGGCCGTTGCCAATGCTCTAGCAAATTCGGTTTTGCCTGTGCCGCTTTCGCCATGTAGCATGACTGAAATGCCTTTTCGGTGTTGTAAAATCGCATTATGAAAGTACTCAACCATCAGCGAATGATTGACGTGCTCAAAGTCAGCTAGTCGAAACTGAGGCTTTGCACTGGCAGTAAGCAACGGCGCAAGCAATGTGGATTTATCAGTAATGTTGCCTTCTTGCAGCGGCAGTCTAATAAAATCGGGTAGCCTATTTGACGTAAAACTGTCTGGCTCAGGCTCGTCGATAAAGCCTAACTCGTATAGCTGGGCAAATAGCGTTATCAAATTAGATGCATCTATATCGAGCAATACACACAAAGTATGCTCCATTGTGCGTTGTTCGAATCCACCGTCTGCCATGGACAGCAATTGCTGAATACCGTTATTTTGGTCATTAAGCACCAGTAGCAACAACACATCGGGTGAAAAGTCTGGCAAGTCAAACAAATCGCACAGTCTATCTATATTGTCCTGCAACCGTTGCTCACAGTGGGATAGCTCGCTTGGTGCAGATAGTTTCTTTATGGCTTGTGTTGCTGTAAGACTCGATGCGACTGGAATAGCAAAGACCTTCAGCTTCGTAAGTACTTCACTTAAATCATCAAGTCGTTCATGCGGAATAACCTGCAATAGGCGAATTGCCATGCGGGCACTTAAGCTGGGTAGCGCAATACTTTTGTGTGCTAATGCCTTCATGAACGTTATCCCAACAAACCATAGCTTAACGTTTTGGCTGCTTGCTGCATTGCCTTGTCGTCTCGCTTATCGTAAATAACGGTAGTGGATATGTCAGCATGGCCTGCCATTTGACGTACCGTATTTAGGTCGATGCCTTGGTCAAGTAGCTGAGTAATATAGGTGCGTCTTAAGTCATGAGGCGTGACGGTTGGCATATTGAGCGTTTTAAACGTTCGCTTAACGAGTGAGTACACCGCTTCATCACTAAGGTAATCGGCAACGTGCACGTTGCCGCCGCGCCGGACAACACAAAATAACGCACCATCCGCGTCACCCCGACACTCAAGCCATTCATCTACAATAACTTGCACCCAATCAGGCAGAAACACAGTACGATTTTTATTTCCTTTACCCTTTGCGATAAATATCGACGCCTTATCCGTATTGTATTGATGTAGGTTGATATTGGCGACTTCACTGCGCCGCAGTCCACAGCCCAATAGAACCGCAAATATGCCAGTACTACGCAATGCTAATGGTGTTCGAGTTTTGAATAGAAGTCGAAATAGCTTCACCACTTGGTGTTTAGATAACGGCGTGCCTTGATGACTGCCGTGCTTGATTTTGGGAAGTGATTGTAAATTGAGATATTGCTGTTGTGATGCAGATTGAGTAATAACGGCTGCTTTGACTATCCCGCGAATAGCCATCATTGCACGATTAATAGATCGGGGGGCACAGCCTTGGTCTAACAGCTTATTTTGTATAATGAGCGCCTGCGCATAATCAATGCTGACAAGCATCTCGGGTAGTTGTGAAAGTGGCCAGTTCATTACAACAGCAATGCTTTCTAACTGTGCTTGAACAGACCGCTTACTATTATGTGACAGACGCGCCAAATACAATGCATAGGGACACTGCTTATTCATATAGCCTCCTAAAAAAACGGTAAAGTGATAGTTATTGAGGCTGCTAATTGGCAGCCTTATATACACTTTAAATGCCTTTTCAGAAGGATTCTTCCGCAGTTTTTGACCTAACTAATTCAGTTAGTTAGTTAGTTAGTTAGTTAGTTAGTTAGTTAGTTAGTTAGTTAGTTAGTTAGACGCATTATCTACCCATATGTAATTTAACCCACCGATTCACCATATTAATTCTATCGAAATGGTGGTTAAGCTTGATATGTACAAGTTTTGTATCTTTAGACAACATCATTTGCTCTCTTTTATAATCGAATCCAGTTTTATTTATATCCAGATTACTTTCACAAATTTCAGTGCACGTGATGTAGAAGAAACTATGAAGTTTGTTCAGAATGAAAATCAGATCATCAGTACTAATCTTCATTCTGTATTTCTGTGCAATACCTAATAGACTTTGCTTGTCTGCCGATTCAAAAGTCTTTGTTGTATCAGAAATAGACCGCACGTAAATGAGTCCATCCTCTCCAACTCTGCTCATATGAAAACTATCTGCGACTAAAAAAATCGGATCACTACATTGCTCTTCAATCAACTCATAAAGCAAATATCCAATCCTAATCTCATCAGCATTTAAATTAGGGTTCCACAAAAGATTGTAAAGATACAGATCGTATATTCTTTTGGGAGCTTTGATTCGGTTGATGGCAATCACAACGTCTGGACTGCAATCGACATTAGTACCTTGCTCAAACAACGTTCTTTTTGAAACATCTGGGGTAAGTCTGATTGGATTTTCGCCACTACCAATTTTACTCATTTCAATCCTCCGTAGTTTTATTATTTATTAAGAGATAAATCAGTAAAATAATATAATTAAATCAAACACTTAAATCCTACCAACTCGAAAACTACAACCAATCGTTGCAACTTTCGAAAAAACTCAAAAAGCGACCCCGTAAACCACTGATATTTAGATGTTTATTGAAAATTCAATGTATTCCTAATTTTTGCCAATCTACTGAGTATTTGCATGGCTCTTTCTCCTAAAATTATCAAGTCTTGTGGGGTTAGTCGCAAGCAATTGAAAATAAATTTATCAACGGAGAACGATCATGAAAAAAGATTCTAAATCACGTACTTCTACCAAAGAGAATAACTTGGTATCAAAAAAACGTACAGAGAGACTTAGAGAAGGCAAACAGTCAACACAACGCAAAAGAAAATCAGCAAATAAGAAAAAAAAGAATTTGAGTATTCTTCCACCAAAACTAAATTCGAAAAATGTGGATAAAGCACATACTCAGTCTTTAGATGAGCTAAATGCTTTAAGCAAACTAAACGGCACATTGACCGATGAGGACATTCAAGAAATATCTAAGCTTTTATCAGCTGGAGACCAATTCAAAATCTGTCTAATCAAGGTTTTGATTGATAATAAAGTAGCTAAAAAACACGGTATGAGTGAGTCACAATTTTTCGGAAAAACACTACAAATAGAGAAATCAGTACTATCAAGGATCAAACAATGTATTCGCATTTTGAGAACGCTATTCGGAGATGACTATACAACTTATCCGACAGTTTCTAGAGACACTCTGCTGACACTGTCTAAAATATTGAAGCTATCAGAAAAAACCAACATCGAAGTCGATATAAGGGAAATCTGGGAAGATGCCAAAGAAATCAGCGAGAAAAATGGTAACAAAAGGGTAGTCGCAAAAGATATTCGTAGTGTCGCTCTCAGTAAATTGCCTGAAGAAATCTTTGACCAGAAAATCTCTGAGGAAAATAAGAGCGAATTAGATAACTATCTTGAGAGTTCAGAAAGCGAGATAAACTTGCTCACTATTAGTTTAGAGCTAGATGTGGACGACTTTTGTTATGAAGAGGCGAATAAGCAGGTAAAACAGTGCAATTGCATGCAATCTCTCAGGCATAACCTTGTAAATATTAATCAAGAAATAGAAAGCTACGACACAAAGCTTGATGACGATAACTCACTTAGTCCGTTTCATAGACTTTTAGTAAAGCAAGATGAAGAGTTTGAAGATTTATTTAAAGAGCACCAACAAGAGTTTGACGAGCTAGTGGATGGTGTATTCACTCACCTTGATGGCCTAGAAAAGTTACAAAGCAATATTACAGAGCGGATTTCATTAGCAAAAAAACAGTTAATGAAGCCATAGATTGGCACTACTTACAAATGCATCAAAAAGTTGCTGACCAGCAACTTTTTGATGAGTACTGTCAACATGTGGCATCGCACCTAATCCCTCGTGCAATGTCCTTGTTGAATAGATTTAGTTTTATTGCCACCGCCAAACAATTAATAAATTATCGCTGATTTGCTAAGAATTACTATAACGTATGTACAACGCGGTTTAGTGTAAAGGTGGTTATAAGCGATATTTGAGTAAAAAGGTGTAGGATTAAAGCATGTCTGAAGCGAATTTAAGTTTTGAAGATATTCATTGGAGTAACAAATTTGCAGCTCACAAACATGCTGCTAGCTTCAAAAGACACAATAAAATAATACGATCACTAATACAGACTCGTGATTTTTCTTACGGTACTGACGCTGAAAAACTTCTGAGTGTCGTTCAAGATAAGCAAGTGGCTGCTAAGCAGGCTCGTTTACTAGAACGTTACCTTTGCAATCCAAAACAGTATCTCACATTAGACATCGACCACATCTCAATTTTTGCTGATTGCTCAAATAACTCTGTAGTTGAGAAGCTTCTCGATAAGGACTCAGTATGTAATCCAAAGATGAAAGCAAGAGCAACTGTACTCACGGTAAAAGAAGAACCTAACGTCGGTAAAGTAGAAAAGAAGCGATATTATGACGGTAAAACTGGCGTTAAATATACGCATCGGTTTTCAATGATATTATTCGATAACATTTACAAACGCATTCAGCTTTACTTAGCGGACGGAACAACTAGCAAGTTCAATCACAAAGCCATACGGATAGACATTATTCCCAGTAGGTTTAGTGACTTTGAACTACAAATATTCTTCCAACACTTGAGCTCAATTCTGGGTAACCGACAGTACAAGCAAATCATTAAACAGTCTGTGTGTCAGCGACTGGATATCGGCTTTAATATGCCCGGAGTCAGTCAGTTATTTTTATTCGTAGATCATGCTGAAAATCGAAACATTAAAGCTGGAGCATGCTTTCCTAAAGGACGCGCTTTTGCAGAAACAACCTATATCGGTGATAGGAAGCAAGCAAACCACTACATTGTTTACGACAAGCTGCTCAAGGAGCTTAAAAAGCATGCAGAGCGTTATGGATGGGCTCGCAGACGCAGCAGTAACTTACTTAAAAAGTGCATTGTTACTAGTAGAGTTGAACGTCGTCATTTCTTTGGTGCGAAACCTTTAAATCTGACCAACCTTCATGATGCAAAAATTGATTTTGAAGGGCTCAGATTTTTCAATCCTAATCTCATTTCTGAACTAACAAAGCCTAAGTTAGTGAGACTTCTTAGAAACAAAAGCCGTCGAGAGAAAGGCAACGAATCTAAACAGTTCAATGGTTGGCGTGCTTTGAGGGGAATCTACTGTGCGCAAAAACTACCGCCGTTTAGGTTGAACAGTGACTGGTACATGAGCGAGAAAACTAAGCTGATTAATCACTTTCTAGCGACAATAACACTTTCTAAAAGTAGTCGAGCACCTGATTCTAAAACTTTAGAACAGTACCGATACTGGTGGCAACGTTCAGATACCAACAAGCTGTTCTCTTGCAATGTGAGACCAGTAAGAACATTCGACCCAATCAAACCAGACAGAGCGTGGCAAAGAGCTGTTGAATCATCAGCTTCGCTTACTGTTGTATACGGCGGTGCAGGAACTGGTAAAACTCGGCTCATCACAGAACGTGCCCAGTACCTAAGTGATAATGAAGTGCGAAACAACGAAATAACCTGCGTGTCATTTACTAATACGGCAGCTGATGAGCTTAAACAAAGGTTCCAGTCGAAGTTCACGGTAAGGCCTAATGTCTCTACATTTACTGCTTGGTGTGGTAGACAGTTGAAAAGTCTATGTTCCGAATATGAAGGCTACAGGTACATTACAAAAACTGATGATGAAAGCGAAAGAATTAAAGTACTGAACAATATAGTTGAAGAACTGAAGGCTCCTATCTCGGCCCAGAAAGTTAGTGATGTAATGTCAATTGCTAAAAATGATTGCAAATCAATATCAAAATGTGCGGAGCAGGTGCTGGGGGAAAAAAGCGTTAACTTTTGCCTTGTTGTAGTTAAGAACTACGAGAAATATAAAAAGGAGAATAGGCTTTGGGATTTCGAAGATGTTGTTACAGAGCTGAGAAAAAGGATAGAAAACAAGAGCAAAGCCAAGGTGATCGGCAGAAAGCACGAACACCTATTACTTGATGAAATGCAAGACACCAACCGCGCGCAAATCAGGTTACTTAGCAAGCTGCTAGAAAGTGGGATAAAGCTCACTATTGTAGGAGACATATCTCAGTCTATCTATGGTTTCAGAGGAAGTAGGCCGGAATTGCTGACCAACTTTTCGAAAGACAACAGTGCAAATGAGAGCTATCTCACGCGACAATATAGAGCATCGAAAGCACTATTGATGCTGACTAATTTTGTTCGTCAGTTCACAGGTACCTATGATATAGGTTTGCGAGTCCAACCAGACTCTGATGGTACACTACCGTATATCTGCCACATTGATAAGCTAGACGAGGTACTAGAGCCGATAAGTACTTTTTTAAAATTTCACCAAAATACTAATACGCTAGTTCTTGTCAGAACAAACTCAATGGTCAAAAAACTTAGAATAGTGTTGAAAGGGCTTCTTGAGCCTGAGCAGATTATAACAATGCATAAGGCTAAAGGTCTGGAATGTCAGAACTGTATTGTGATCGATCCTCGCTTGAGCGGCACAGTAATGGATACCAAAGAAGAGTTTAACCGTCTTATCTATACCTCTGTGACAAGACCAAAAGATGCTTTAATGCTTGTCAACTCGCTGTCAAACTCACACTATTACAAAGACGGTAATGATTACGAAGATATTAACATTCTTGATGTTCTAGCGAACCTAAATGGTGTTATCGACGCAATCAGCTGAACAATATGTTGTAGAAAAGCAGTTTTTAAATAGGAAATTTTAAACCGATAGCTTGTTTAAAGCGCGTGCACAGAGCAGCAAGCTATTTTTCATACATAGAAACAACAAAGGCCCGCATAAATGCGAGCCTTTAGGATAATGGTGCCTCGACCCGGGATCGAACCAGGGACACGCGGATTTTCAATCCGCTGCTCTACCAACTGAGCTATCGAGGCACATAAAACAGTGCTGTGTAAGCTTAAATATTTCTTTGCAAAACTTTGCAAGTGAAACCTAAGTGCTTACTAACTTTAAAACATATACTCTAACAGCTTTTGGTAAATCTTAAACTGAATAAGCTTGCGCTTTTCAATCCGCTGCTCTACCAACTGAGCTATCGAGGCAAAATCTTTTAGCGTTTGGGCGTTTGCTGCCTGTCTCGCTGTGGGTGCGTATTAAACGGATTTCCGACTAACAAGTCAACCGTTTTTGTCGGTTTTTTTTCGGTTTTGTTACCGTTTGCACATTGTTTATGCAAATTACGCTTTTTTGATTACTTTTCAGGCGGAACATAGCCTTCAATTGTCGGTTCTACGCCGTCGAACAAGTAAGCCGACATACTTTGCTCTAAAAACTGTCTGGCGGTCGGTTCCATCATATTTAACTTATTTTCGTTAATCAGCATGGTTTGTTTCTTTTGCCAGTCGGCCCATGCTTCTTTCGAAATGTTGTCGTAAATGCGTTTTCCTAGCTCACCGGGGTAAAGCTGAAAATCTAAGCCGTCGGCTTCTTTTTGTAAACGTTGGCAAAATACCACTCTACTCATTGTATGTCCTTAACCTTTTCGATGCGCTAAAGCACATGCACTAATTGTTGAATGATTTTCTTAGTAGGAGCTGCTAAACCTACCTCAATAGGTTCATTAAACATAAACCATTGGGCTTTTTGTTCTGCCACCTGCTTTCTGGGTACAGAGTTTACCACGGCAAACACCGGTGTTATATCCAAATGAAAATGGCTAAAGGTATGCCTAAACGCCGTTTGGGTTTCAAATGAACTGGCTTCAATACCTCGTTTGGCGAGCTCTGCTTCTGCACTTTCTATGTCTTGGACTTCAATAAAACCATATAAACCGCCCCACAAGCCGCTAGAAGGCCGCTGTTCCAAATAAACCTGCTGTTGGAACAATGGCACTATAAGTAACGTACTTCGCTCTGGAATGGCTTTCTTAGGCTTTTTACCGGGAAATTCAGTTTGTGCCCCTTGAGCATATGCTAAGCAATCGTGTTGTAACGGGCATTCATCACACTTTGGCTTACTGCGGGTACATACCATAGCCCCCAAATCCATCATCACCTGAGTGTAGTTGGCACTGCGTTTTTCAGGCGTATTCTTTTCTGCCACTACCCACAACGCATTTTCTACCGCTTTTTGGCCAGGCCAGCCGCCAATAGCATAGTAGCGAGCAAGCACGCGTTTTACGTTGCCATCTAATATAGGGTGGCGCTGATTTCGTGAAATAGACAATACCGCGCCAGCAGTAGAGCGCCCTATTCCCGGTAAGGCAATAACATCGTCTATATTGTCAGGAAACGTACCGCCATGATCTTCTACTATTTGCTTCGCCGCTTTATGTAAGTTTCTAGCGCGGGCGTAGTAACCTAAACCCGTCCAATGATGCAGTACGTCATCTTGCGCTGCATTGGCAAGCTCTACCACGCTGGGGAAAGATTGCATAAACCGCTCAAAATACGGAATGACGGTGGTGACTTGCGTTTGCTGTAGCATAATCTCAGATACCCACACTTTGTACGGGGTAATATCTTGTTGCCATGGCAGATGCTTGCGGCCATGAATGTCGTACCAAGCAAGTACTCGCTCAGCAAAAGTATTTGGGGTAACCGTATTTGTCATAAAAACTGCGCAGTGAATGACCGTTAGCTACATTTAATAGCCATTAGGTTTTATTGATAAATGGCCTGCTATGTTAGCATGTGAAGGTATAAATGTATTTTAGGAGTCTTTGTGACCACCAGCGCCCCTGTTCTATTTTTACCCGGAACCTTATGCGATGAACGTGTTTGGTTGCCCGTTTGGCAACGCATGAAAATTTCCCAACGTCGCTATGTCCCCTTACAGTGGGCGGCGACTAAAGACGACATGCTAGCGCTTACTTCCGATCGCGTTATTCAAGATGAAAAAGTCCATCTGGTTGGCTTTTCCATGGGTGGCTACGTTGCCGCGCTATGGGCATCGCAGAATATGGAGCACGTGGCGTCTATTACGCTTATTGGATACGATGCTAAAGGCTTATCGAAAGAAGAAATAGCAAGGCGCAAGCAGCTGGTCACTATGCTAAACAGTGGCGACTTTAAGCCAGAAAACCCAGCTTATTTCACGCGTTTTGTGCATCCAACTCATCAGGAAAGCCCTGATGTAATGGGCGTTGTACAATCTATGGCAGAAGATTTAGGTAAAAATACTTTGCTGGCTCACACACAGGCCACATCGCCAAGGGAAGACTTTGTAAAAGCACTGGCGAAATCGAAAGTGCCCGTCAATATTATTGCAGCTGCTGACGATGAAGTTGTATCGCTTGCTTCGCTACAAACTGTGGCAGATAACATTGCCACAGCGAACATGTACAAGGTTGAAAATGCAGGTCATATGATGCTGCTGGAACAACCCGAAAAGCTTGCTACACTGCTTAGCAATTGTATAGATGTATAAAAAAACCGCATTTTATGCGCACTTTATTAAATATAGCGTTGCATAACATGCCGCTAACTGGATAATGCGCCACCAGTAAATTGGGGCAAGAAAGGTATTGCAAATGAGGCAATTCAAAAGCCAGGCCGAGGCTGAAGCCGCTGGTGTTCACGTAAGTAAAGTTAAAAGCTTTGTAAAGCGCGAAGGCCGCTTAACAAAAGCGCAAACCCGTGCCATTGAAGAATTTTGGCCAACCATGGGTATCGACTACCAAAATGCCGAACTGAATTTATCAGTGCTATTTGGCAGAACCGCGCCTGTTGTCATTGAAATTGGCTTTGGTATGGGCAAATCCTTGGTAGAGATGGCAGCAGCTGCCCCTGAGAAAAATTTTATTGGCATTGAAGTGCATCGCCCAGGCGTTGGTGCTTGTTTAGCTGAAGCTGGCGAACAGGGTTTAACCAACTTGCGTGTGATGGATCATGATGCGGTTGAAGTGCTTAAGAATATGATCCCAGATGGTGGATTATCTCGGCTTCAATTGTTCTTCCCCGATCCTTGGCATAAAAAGCGTCATCATAAGCGCCGTATTGTTCAACCCGAATTTGCTGCCCTTGTGCTAACCAAATTACAAAAAGGTGGCTGTTTCCATATGGCTACCGACTGGGAACCTTACGCAGAACACATGGCCGAAGTAATGAATTCAACTTCAGGCTATGCAAATACTGCACAAGAAGGTACCTATGTGCCTCGCCCTGAATACCGACCTATCACTAAATTTGAAACCCGTGGCCAAAAGCTAGGTCATGGTGTTTGGGATCTTATTTACGAGCGAGCGCAGTAATGATTTTAACGCCCCAAAGCCAACTATTAGAACGCAATATCAACATTTTCGAGCAAGGCGAATGGTTGTTTATCAATCCTTCAGATGCCTACTTCCTTGATGCCCTTAAGCATAAAAATGTAACGGTAATGCACCAATACTTCGACATATTTTCTGAATGTGTTCGTGTGATATCTTCATCCAGCTTTGATAGCCGAGATATTACTAAAGAGGGCTTTGAGGTAGTGCAAAAAGTGGGGGCGCACACTCATCACTTTACGCCATTTATGTGTAATGAACATACCCACACTGACGTGCTCATTTTTCTGCCTAAAGCGAAATCTCATTTCCAAATGTTATTGCGTATGGCAGCAGGTATGGTGGGTCAAAATGGCCGTATCCATGTAGTGGGCGAAAATAAGGGCGGTATAAAAAGCGCGGCTAAACTCATGCAACCTTACGGGGTTACGCATAAAGTGGACTCTGCCCGTCACTGCAGTTTAATTACCACCATTGTTGAACAGCCTCACTTAGCATTTGAACCAGAAGCTTGGCTTGAAACCGACACTTATGAGATTGGCAATACAAGCTGGCCTGTGTGCTCTTTACCTGGCGTATTTAGCCATGGCGAACTCGACAAGGGCACTAAACTACTACTAGAAAAACATACCTCGGGTATGAGCGGCAACGTATTAGACTTTGCTTGTGGTGCTGGGGTAATTGCTAGTTACTTAATGCTGACCTACCCTCACCTAAAAATGCAGCTGTCTGATATTAGCGCGCTTGCCATTTATGCCAGCGCGATGACATTAGCGGCCAATGGTCAGTCAGCCACCTTGCATGCTGCGAATGGTTTGTATGGCATCGAGGGTAAAGTTCAACATATTGTCACCAACCCACCATTTCATACTGGGCTTAAAACCGACTACACCATTACTAAGCGGTTTATTGAAGATGCTCGTAAAATGCTAAGTCAAAATGGCACTTTGCAAATGGTTGCCAATCGTTTTCTGCCCTACCCGGGGCTATTATCTGAACACTTTCCACGCGTGTTAACCACTGCACAAACCACACAATTTTCGTTATATCAGGCTGCATAGTAATAGCACTTTTGCTAGAGCCTGTGCTAACGTAAATAGATTCCCCCTATATTCGATATATGGGGCTGAAGATATGTCAGCCCTAATTCGCGCAACAGCTATAGAGCCCACTCAGAGGCCATAGGCGCGTTCATATAATACGAGGCGTTCGTGTGAAAATTGTATTCGCTATCTCTGAAGTAGAAGAACTGGTAAAAACAGGTGGCTTAGCAGATGTAGGCAAAGCACTTCCACTTGCATTAAAAGACGCAGGAGAAGACGTAGTTATTGTTATGCCTTACTACAAGGTATTGGCAGACTCGTTAGATTTACCCTCGGCATGTGAAACACAAACGCTGTTCACCGAGTACAAAGTATATAATTTCGAAGTGCGTGTTATGGACTGGCATGGCATACCCGTATATTTTGTCGATTACCCTGAATACTTTATGCGTGAAGGCTTGTATTCCAACGCATACGAAGCCTATGAAGATAATGGCGAGCGCTTTTGTTTCTTTAGTGGCGCAGTATTGGCTACCCTTCAAGCTATCAATTATTCGCCAGACGTTATCCATTGCCACGATTGGCATACGGCCATGCTGCCTTACCTGACTGCTTACGATAACACAGGCTTTTTTGATAAAACCCGTACCGTGTTCACTATTCACAATGCCGCGTTTCAAGGGGTAAACCTACTAGAAAAAGTACCGTTTCTACGCCACCACCCCGGCATACTGGCACAGGTTCATGGCGGTTATATCAATATGCTGCAATCGGGGATCGAGTTTGCGACAAAAGTAACTACGGTAAGCCCCCATTACGCGCAAGAGCTGTTAACCGACCTAGGCAGCCATGGCTTACACGAGCGTTTGGTTAGACGCAAAACCGACCTTTCTGGCATATTAAACGGGTGCGACTATACGCAGTGGAACCCCGCTACAGATTCGTTTTTGCCAGAACATTATGACGTAGACAACTTACTGCCTAAACAAACCTGTAAGCACGCCCTACAAGAAAAGTCCGGCTTGCCGATGAATGTAAGCATTCCACTTATTGGTATGGTGTGTCGTCTTACCGAGCAGAAAGGGTTTGGCTATATTCTGCCTATTCTTGATGAACTGGTTCAGCATAATGTGCAAATCGTTATAGTAGGTACTGGCGATCCTAAAATGTGTATGGATTTAGGTGAATTTGCACAAAATCACCCTTCTCAGTTCGCTTTTATTAATGGGTTTAGCTCAGAGCACGCTCACCTAGTTGAGGCCGGCGCTGACTTTTTCTTAATGCCATCGCAGTTTGAACCTTGTGGGCTGAATCAAATGTACAGTTTGGCCTACGGCACCATTCCTATCGTGCGAGCGGTAGGTGGCTTAAAAGACACTGTGGTGGACAACCGCCATAGCGAAGACGCTACCGGCTTTGTTTTTGAACAACCACGCCCTGAAGCCCTGCTTGCCTGTATTCGTCGCGCTTTACTGTTTTATTACGAGCATCCAGTGAAGTTCAGAGAAATGCAGCAAAGAGGCATGAACACCCGCTTTACGTGGGAACGTGCAGCGGGTGAATATATAAAACTTTACGAATCTATGTTCGTTTAAGTATTTACCCTTTAGTGGCTTGTATGGCGTTTCTTTCTTTTTGTTAAAGAATGCGCCACTATTATTGAGCGTTCATTGAATTAGAAAATCTGATAATCAGCATGACAGATCGGGCTATAAAACTTTCTATACGAAGTTTATTTTTGTGGGTGGTAATGACCATCGCCGCAATTTCGCTGGTAAGTACCTCCGGTTTGTCCATCTACACCCAAATAAATGCTTATCGATACGAATTGGATAACCGCGCGAATCTACTATCTAAGATGACCGCCAATGCGGTTGCCAGCCCGCTAAGAAATTCTAGCCAAGCATTGGTGGAAGAGTCTTTGCAATTCTTAGATGCTGCTGACAAAGTGTTAAACGTTCATATCTATAAAACCTTACCGGATGACTCTAACACCTTAAGCGCCGTTGAACGTTTTGCTTCATACAACAAAGGCGGCCAGTTACTTATTCCTGGAAAGCAAAAACAGCTAGTCAATCTAGATCAAACTCCCTTACTTACTGAAGATAATGATTATCTAGAAAGTAGTCGGGAAATTTTTGACCAAGAGACCAATGAAGTTTTGGGATGGGTTTATCTTCGCATGTCTGCAGACGGGTTTAGCCAGCACGTTATTAAAACGGTTCTGGTTAACCTTGGGATTATGCTTTTCTTACTCGTATTCAGCTTTTTGCTAGCATTGCGTTTTCAGCGCCGTGCCACCGCGCCTATTGAAAAGCTTTCTTTTTTCTTACAACGCACTTCTAGGCAGCGGGACTATTCAGCACGCGCAGAACCGTCGAATATTAAAGAAATAGACGTGCTGTCTGATGATGTGAATATTATGCTATCTCGCATACAAGAATACATGCACAAACAGCGTCAGGCTGAAGAGCAGCACAGAAAGCTGAATGCCAGCTTAGAAGAAATGGTAAGCCAACGCACTAATGCATTGAAAGACGCGAACCAAGAATTAATTCAAACGCTTGAAAAGCTACATGAATTTCAACGTCAAATTGTACAAAATGAAAAAATGGCGTCGTTGGGTGACATGGTTGCCGGGGTTGCCCACGAAGTTAACACCCCCATCGGTTTAGGGGTTACAGCCTCTACGATGATGCTCGACCGACTTGCGGTTATTGAAAGGGATTTTGAGAACAAAACCTTAAAAGCCAGTGCCATGAAACGCTTCATGGATGAAAGTCATGAAAATTTAAACATCATTTATCGCAATTTGAACCGCGCAGCCGAGCTAATTTCCAGTTTTAAACAGGTTGCAGTGGATCAATCGAGCGAAAGTAGCCGAACTTTTTGCTTTGCACAGCTAGTTAATGAGATACTACTGTCGTTACAGCCTCGCTTAAAAAAATTACAACACAACATCAACGTAGATTGCGACCCTACCTTATGCGTTGAAACGAAGGCTGGTCCTATTAATCAAATCATTATTAACCTTATTATGAATTCGGTTATTCATGGGTTTGAGAACATAGAAAAAGGCCAGATTGATATCTGTGCTGAATTAATTACAACAAACAAGCTAAAGTTAGTGTATCGGGATAACGGCATCGGGATCCCATCAGATATTCGTAAACGTATTTTCGACCCTTTCGTAACCACAAAACGTGGACAAGGGGGGTCTGGATTAGGCATGCACTTAGTGTACAATTTAGTCACTCAAGCGCTCAATGGCTCTATCTCAATTACCAGTGAAGTTGGTAGTGGTGTAGAATTTGTTATTGTTTTTCCTGTTTCCAGTGCGAAAACGTCATAATACCTGTATAACTATTGAACTTTGCTTGAAATTTGTTGGCTAACCCCAATACCTTGAATTTAGTAATATTCGATAGTAACTTGCATATAAGTAAACGAATATTAAAATTTAATCAGTAATTGCTTAAACCGATTTTATAAAGAGTGTAAAACACCATGCAGACGCCAAATGTGTTAATTGTTGAAGATGAAGTGGTCACACGTACCACGCTAAAGAGTTTATTCGAAGCAGAAGGGTACAATGTATTTGAAGCTGAAAATGGTGATCAAATGCATGACTTCTTTGAAAATCACGCAATTAATTTGGTTATTATGGATATTAACCTGCCAGGTAAAAATGGCCTAATTTTGGCGCGTGAAGTACGTGATCGTAAAAATGTAGGTCTTATTTTCCTTACTGGCCGTGATAACGACGTTGATCGTATCTTAGGTCTGGAAATTGGCGCAGATGACTATCTAACCAAGCCTTTCAATCCTCGTGAACTGACTATTCGTGCGCGTAACTTATTATCTCGCACCACAAACTCTGCAGAAGACGATGATTTACCAAGCCGTGTAAACTTCAATGGCTGGATTTTGGATGGCGACAGCCGTTCACTTATTTCACCAACAGGTAAAGAGTTCCGTTTACCACGCAGTGAATTCCGTGCACTACATTTATTCCTTAGCAACCCAGGTAAAATTCTTACCCGTGAACAGCTAATTATGGAAATGACAGGTCGTGAACTTCGCCCTAACGACCGTACAGTAGATGTAACTATCCGCCGTATTCGTAAGCACTTCGAATCAGATCCTTCTGATGAAGAATTGATTGTAACCATTCACGGTGAAGGTTACCGCTTCTGTGGCTCTGTCGACGGCTAATTAGCCCAAGTAGAGACACCAACGGTAATTACCGTTGTAAGTAATAGCCTGATTAAATACCAAAAAGCCGCTCAATAGAGCGGCTTTTTTACGTCCAAGATCGATAATGTAAGTTTTGAACGCACTTAAGCTTAGCTAGCGTGCGATGCTCTTATGAGCATGCAGTAAAAGATAAAAAATACCGATAGGCTTTTTTCTCTAACAAAAAGGCTTTGTGCGTACTTGGGCTCCACGAGTCATCGCCGCCTACCCCCATGTGAGCATGGTCGATGTACACGTAAGTACTGTCGGCAGTAGTTAAGTCGCAGGTGTGCTTAGCTTCATCAAGCTGCTTTTGCCCGTACGGGCTTACAGCAAAGTGAAAATCACCCGCTACTTTTACAGCGTTAATACTAAGCTCTCGACAATCACTACGAAGCCCATTGTCGGTAGGAAAGATGTAAGGTGTATGCATACTTGCAATACTTTCACTGTAACTACCAAACCTTGCTGCTGCTAGTCGGTCGGGATAATTTTCAAATGGCCCTAACCCCTTCCACTGAATATTAGCTTCAGACTGACTTGAATGAGGTACTGCCCACTGTAAACCGATACGCGGCATAGGTGGCAACGTATCGGCTAACTTAACCTGAACATCTAATGCTAATGTACCTGTTGCATCTACGCGGTAACACCAACTTGTAGCAGCGACTAGCGCATTGTTGTGATGGTAGTTAAACAGTGCCGTAACACGCACATCTTGTGTGCTTTCAATCACATCTACACCTGCACAGCTGCGTTGCCACTGGCCTATTCCTGCGCGGCGCCAGCGCGACTCCCATGCATTTGGATCGGGGTTATCCACTTCACTTACGCCAATATCATTATCTAACGGTGCCCTGAAGAAGTTATCTTCAAGTGGTGCACTAAGCTGCTCTTCGCCATTGGCTAACCAAGAAGTAAGTAACCCAGTGTTAGCATTAATAGCAAAACTAGTATTCGCGACTTGGATATTCACGTTAGATTCGCTGCGCTCTACCGTGACTCTATCTTGAGCTTTGTTCTCGCCTTTATTTTCAGCATTGGTAGCGCTTGCTGATGTCAATACAGATAAACCTGCGGTATTGGCAATCTCGAACTGCTCTGTATCTAATACATGCCCAGCATTCGCCCAGTCACAATCATTTTTAAGCACCACATCAATATTAAGGTGGTACGTCGCATCAGGCACAAACTCTATTTTAGGGGTTATCACAAGTGTTTGTGACGACTGGGGGCTAATACTTAACGTTTTAGTGCCGTTGGCAACGCACTCGCCGTTTTTAAGCCATTGCCATTGCAGAGCTTCGTTATCGGTTGAGCGGAATACATAGTCGCTTGCGATGGTTAACTGATAACTGCCAGCTTGTTCGTTCTGTAAAGATTTAAGCGTGAATGCTAAATGCTGTTGGCAGTATTTCGCTTCAAATAAAGCAGGGTGCGGCGTGCGATCAGGAAACAGCAAACCATTAATACAGAACTGACGGTCGTTATCGGTATCATCAAAGTCGCCTCCGTAGGCCCAATAGGCCTCACCGCTGTCTGTATGCTTCACTAAGCCTTGATCGACCCAATCCCAAATGAAGCCACCTTGCAAACGTGGATAGTCTTTAAATGCCTGCCAGTAGTCCGCAAAGCTTCCTAAACTGTTCCCCATGGCATGAGCGTACTCACACAAAATAACAGGGCGGGTTTCACCAGGTAGTGATAACCATTTTTTAATCGCCCATTTAGGTACGGCATCATCAAGTACATCGGTATCTACCCGGGCATACATAGGCGCGATAATATCGGTTGCGGTAGTATTCGCACCACCGCCTTCGTATTGCACAGGTCGTGAAGGGTCAAAGGCTTTAGACCAACCGTACATAGCATCTTGGTTTGGTCCATGACCACATTCATTACCTAATGACCAAATAATAATAGACGCGTGGTTTTTGTCCCGCTCTACCATTTGCGTATAACGGGCTAAATAAGCTCCTGCCCACACCGCATCTCTCGATAAACGCCCCATCGGGAACATACCGTGGGTTTCAATATTGGCTTCATCTACTAAGTACAATCCATATTCATCACACAGTTCGTACCAACGCGGATGATTGGGATAGTGGGCGGTGCGTACCGCATTGAAGTTGTTTTGCTTTAAAAGCTTAATATCTTCAATCATGTCGGCTTCATTTACCGCATGACCTTTGCTTTCATGATGCTCGTGTCTATTTACACCACGAATAAGAATAGGCTTTCCGTTCACGCACAACTGGCCATCAAGCATATCTACCTGACGAAAACCTATGTTGTAGCCTTCGGCAACAACCACCTCACCTGCGTCGTTAAACAAAGTGACAACTAGGCGATACAAATAAGGAGTCTCGGCCGTCCATTTCTTTGGTTCTGTAACCGCTAGCGATTGAAAAATCACATCATCCCACCCGCCTTTCTCATCTATACGGCGGTTGTTGGTGCCTGACACTGCTTGTTCGGTAACGGCGGTTTCACCATCAAACAACTGAATGCCCACGGTATAGCTTACTGGTGCATTAATCGCGGTACGCACTTCTAAGCTGCCGTCCCGATAACACGCATCTAGTTTTGGTGTGGCAAATACATCTTGAATATGATGCTGAGGTTTCGTTACCAATACCACATCGCGGAATATACCGCTTAACCACCACATGTCTTGATCTTCTAAATAGCTTCCATCAGACCAGCGAATAACCATTACCGCTAAGCGATTTTCACCCACCTTTAAAAAAGGCGTTAAATTAAATTCGGCCGGTAAACGGCTATCTTGCGAATACCCCACATATTCGCCATTGCACCATAGATGAAAGGCACTATTAACCCCTTCAAACACAATATGATTACGCAGCTGTACTGTTTCTTCGCTTACCGTAAACGTTTTGCGGTAGCAGCCTGTGGGGTTATCGCTAGGTACTTCTGGCGGGTTTACCGGAAAAGGATATTTAACATTGCAGTAAATAGGCTTATCAAACCCCTGCATTTGCCAGTTTGAAGGCACGACAATAGGCTGCCAGTTTGCAGATTCAGGCAGTGCGTCAGACAATACCTCGCTCAATAAGTCTTCTGTAACGGCCTCAGGTTGGGGATATAATCTAAAATCCCACTCGCCATTCAAACTTTGTTTTTGCGCATTAGCGTTATGTTTAGCATCTTCTTGAGTTAAAAAACCGTTTAATGGACTATGTCCATTCACGCGATTTCTTTGAAATACGACAGGGTTTTGCCAATCTTTTTGCGCAACAACTTGAGCAACATTTGCCATTACTGGCTCCTTTTACGATAAGGTTTTTTAATAACAGGTGAAATATAGCGGAAACACGCGCAATCCTTTATGCTTGTTTCTCTCTTTAATTTATCCAAAACTCTCATTTTACAATTATGCAACCTACTAGCTTAGCTTCTTCTGGCTCCCAAGATATGTATGCGCAGAGAACCTTTCGCGATATCGTGAATATTGGGCCACACTGCCTTGAACGCTTTATAGACAGTACAAATGCGCCAGAAATTAAAGCGCTAGACATTGAGTTGGCGGGTTGCTCGAATTTATCGGGTACTTATCAAGTAGGCAGAGTTACCCCTCCTAACCACACTATTTTTTATTCATTAAAAGGCAGCGGTAAAATACTCACCCCGTCTGGCGAGTACGCTCTACCAGCTTCAAGTGTGATTATTTTGCCAGCGCACCAAAGTTTTGAAGTACAAATTGATCAATTTGATGAAACCAGCGCAACGCCGGATGCAACTGAAGTAACGAAAAACGAAGCCAGTGAAGTACAAGATAGAGTTAACGCTGAGAAAGCGCCGCAAGCTCAAATAGAGCAAAGTTCAGAGCCAGCGCCGCGTGCGGAGCAAGAGCAGTGGGACATTATTTGGCTTAATTTATCTGACTGCCCTCGATGGCAGCATTTTTTTGATGTAGAACACCCTGTTCAACACAACATTGAATTGTCAGGGCTGCATCACGCGATGGAATTACTGTATTTAGAAACCAACAGCCAGCATCGACAGGCGGTTATTCCCATTATTCAGCAATATTTGCAGCATATTGCCACCCCGGTGAAAAGCACGCATCAAGTACGATTATCGGCCCTATTTGCTGCGGTAGAAAAGCAATTGCAGTTCAATTGGGATATAGACGCCTTGGTAGACAAAGTACACTACTCGGCCCCTCACCTACATAGGCTATGCCTTGCACAGTTTGGTCGAAGCCCCATGCAGCATGTTATTTATCTGCGCATGGTAAGGGCTAAAAATTTACTGATAAGCACGCAATGGCCCATTGCTTATATTGCCAACTATGTGGGCTACAGCAATGTGTTTACGTTTTCGAAGCGGTTTAAAAAGTCACAAGGGATGCCGCCCAGCGAATTTCGCCAGCGGCAGTCTTTACATTAAGCAAGTTCGTTCAAACGCGCTAGATAAACCGAGAGGGTTTGAACGACTTAAATCGAAACAGAGAAACTAGCTTCCTGCTATTTTCATCTGATTAATAAGAATAGAACCGGTATGCACACTACCGCGCAAATCTTTGTCTTTACCTATTGCTACAATGCCTGCGAACATATCTTGTAAGCAGCCTGCAATGGTGACTTCATGGACTGGGTATTGAATAACACCATTTTCTACCCAGAACCCAGCTGCACCGCGAGAATAGTCGCCGGTCACTGTGTTCACGCCCTGCCCCATAAGCTCGGTAACGTATAAGCCAGTGCCCATTTCTTTTAGCAAGTCGCTGTCGCTATGACCTGTGTCGCCCACTAACCAGTTGTGTATGCCACCTGCGTGACCATTGGTTTGAGTGTTTAGCTTACGAGCCGAATAGGTGGTGTAAAGATAAGTAGAAAGCTTTCCACCATCAACTATTGTCATGTCTTTACAAGCAACGCCTTCATTGTCGAAGCTAGAACTCGCTAATCCCGACTTTATAAATGGGCGTTCTTCAATGTTTAGCCATTCAGGAAAAATTTGTTTACCTAAACTATCTAACAAAAACGATGAACGACGATACAAACTACCACCGCTAATAGCCCCCACATAATGCCCGAATAAACTAGACGCTATGTCTTTGTGCAACAGAATAGGCACCTGAGCCGTATTAATCTTACGAGCCCCCAAACGCTCTACAGTGGCTTTTGCCGCTTCTTGCCCAATAGATACTGCAGATTGCAACAAAGGCGCTTGACGGTCTACTGTGTACGCGTAATCGCGCTGCATATCACCGTCTTGCGAACCAATTACCATACAGCTTAAGCTGTAACGGCTACTTGGATACCCAGCATTAATACCGTGGGTATTACCGTAAACACGCATACCAAGGTTAGCGTTATACGATGCACCGTCTGAATTTGTAATGCGAGGGTCGTAACCTAATGCCGCAGATTCCGCTTCAATCGTGGTGGCAATGGCTTTCTCGGTATCAAGCTCTTGCGGGTGATATAAATCTAAATCGGGGAATTCTGTGGCCATAAGTTCAGCATCGGCAAGACCAGTACAAGGATCTTCACTGGTGTACTTCGCAATATCTACGGCTTTTTCCACGGCCCGGGTAAGGGCTTCTTTGCTTAAGTCAGCCGTTGATGCGCTGCCTTTTCGCTTACCTACGTAAACACTAATGCCCAAGCCGCCATCGTTAGTAAACTCTACGTTTTCAACTTCTTGCATACGTGAAGATACCGCAATACCTTCCACTTTTGACATGCTTGCTTCTGCTTGGGTTGCCCCATTTTTTAGGGCTAATTTCAGTACATCATCGACGACATTCTGAATTTCTGATAACTGTTGCTCAATTTGCATAGTAAGTTTCGCTGTCTAAATCCGACTGTGATAGTTACAATTTAGCTAAAGTGTAACACTTATGAGTTTGAAATGAGCGATCAGAAATCTAAATCACGACAACAATCTAAGTTAGAAAGCGCCGAGCCAGAAGAAGAGCTCATTAGTAAAAGCGAACTAAAGCGCCAATCTAAAGACTTACAAAAGCTAGGGCAAACCGTAGTAAACCTTACCCCTGCCCACTACGCCACCATTCCGCTTGATGAAGAATTGAAAGATGCGCTAGATATTGCACGTGTCATCAATAAGAAAAAAGACGGTTACAGAAGGCAACTTCAGTTCATTGGTAAGCTACTTAGACAAAGGGATAATTCCCCTATTGAAGTCGCCTTGGCTAAAATAACCCATCAACATCAAGCAAATAACGCTGCGTTCCATGAATTAGAACGTGCTCGCGAAGATGTGATCACTCGTGGTGACGATGCCATTCAGGGGCTTATTGAACAATACCCTGAGCTAGATAGACAAAAATTAAGGCAGTTCCATCGCCAAGTGAAAAAAGAGCAAGAAAAGAATGCTCCTCCTAAAGCTTACAGGGAGTTATTCCAATATTTAAAAGACGTTACTCAAAAAGAGTAGCAACATAAGGAGAGGTATATGGGGCGGCTTTTAGCGGCATGTGCTTTCGTTTGGGTATTGTCGGGATGTAACGGTACCTCGGGGGCAAACGGCGACGACCCCTTTGGCAGTGCGGATGGCGACGATAGTACCACCTCCCCAGTTGTAGCACTCTCACTTGAGATAGGCGACGCAGACTGTAATACGGTTAATCAGGCTAGTTTCAATATTGGTGATACTGCCTGCATTACTGCGACCATTACCGAAGATGGTACGGTGTTAGCCGGGGAAATAGTCAGTTTCACAAGCGGTATAGGCACACTCTCTGTTAGCGATAAGCTCACTGACAGTAACGGTGAAGCCAGTGTGTATTTAGACTCAGATAGCGCTATCGCTGGTGCTAGCACGATAACCGCTACATACGACAGCACCTCGTCAGAAGCAAATATTGAGTTTTTAATTGCCGACACCGATACCGTATTTTTACCCACCCTTTTGCTCACCTTAAGTGACAGTGCAGGCAATCAAGTCAGTAGAATTACCGCTGATGAAACGGGCACCCTTAGCGCGTCGCTGATAAATATCGATGACACCCCAATTACAGATGCCATTGTTAGCTTCCAGGTATCTCGCGGCTCGGTAAGCATAGATGATGCGCTAACTACTAGTGACGGCCTTGCCAATAGTCAGTTACTCCCTACCGACGATGACCTAGGTGCTGGCACCGCCACTGTGTCATACGTTTATAATGAGCAAACCCTAACCGCTACACTCAATTATGAAATTCAGTCTTCTGCGGTAACCGATGAGGTTATTCAAATTGGTACGTTTGATAACGGCGAATTTGTCGCTGGTTTATTAGGGGTAGACGGTTACACCACGGACGAAGACGTTGTCATTGCCGCTGGCGCAACCCTGGGTATTAACGTAGCACTGGTTAATTCTGAAGGCGAAACTTATGCCACCAGCATTCCCGTTACCTTTAGCTCTGTTTGTGTGGCGAACGATAGTGCCGATATTGATGAAACCGTATTTACCGCAAGCGGACAAGCCCGCTCTACATTTCAAGACAACAGCTGCGCGGGAAATACCGGCTTCGACGACGAAATAAGTGCAACGGTTACTATCAATAGCAGTACGTTAAGTGTGTCCCGCTCTATAGAAATTCTGCCTGAAACCGCAGGTAGCATCGCCTTTATCGATGCGTCTCCGTCATCGATTGTAATCAGTGGTACGGGCGGTCAAGATGCAAGCTCAGTATCAAGAGTAACTTTTCAAGTTAATAGTGCGCTGGGTAACCCGCTTGCTCAACAAGAAGTGGCGTTTAGCTTAAACAGTAATATTGGTGGCCTGGCGCTTTCCCCTGACACTGCACTGACTAACTCTGAAGGCCAAGTCAGCACTTTTGTGACAGCAGGTAGCGTACCTACTGCCGTTCGCGTTACTGCTGTTACTGAAATTGATGATACTAGCATTCAGTCTCAGTCTGACTTGCTTAGCGTGAACACTGGGTTGCCAGATCAAAACAGTATTAGTTTGTCGCCATCGAGTTTGAACCCTGAAGCGCACACCATTAATGGCAACGAACTGACCATTACCGCTAGCGCGGCTGATGCTTTTAACAATCCAGTGCCAGACGGCACCACGCTAAACTTCACCACCGAAGGCGGGTTAATTGAACCAAGCTGTACCACCCAAAGCGGCAGTTGCAGTGTGACTTGGACAAGTGCCGAGCCAAGAGTCGCCGATCACCGAATTACGGTAATGGTGACAGCGGTAGGCCATGAAACCTTAATAGATGCTAATGGCAATAACCTATACGACGATGCTGATGGCGGCGCCATTACCGGCAGCACGGGTAACGGACTTTCCATTTTGCTTCCTGATACCACCGGCTTTATCGATTACCCTGAAGCATGGAGAGACGATAACGAAAACGGTAGCTATGACGCCACAGAGCCCTTTTTCGATTACGACAGTTCAGGTGACTTTACCCTGGCCAATGGACTATTTGATGGCCCGCAATGCGATGCCACAAGCTGCGGAAATAGCGCGCTGCATGTGAGGCGTGCCATGGTGATTATTATGTCATCGTCATCTGCATTACTCACGTTTAACAGCAGTACCGATGAACTAGCGAACAATACTAATCCGCCTGGGTTAACGCCTGTGTTGAGTATCCCAAGAGGAAGCAATGCGTTGCTATCGTTAGCGTATTCAGATACCGCCAATCAGCCATTAGCGGAAGATACCGAAATTAGCATTACAAGCTCTGAAGGAGGTATTTCAGGTTCACTTGAAGCCACAGTCCCTTCTACCAACGCGGCAGGTAACAGACAACTATCCTTCGTACTGACTAATCTATTAGATGAGTCGGAAGCCAGCACCAGTGCGATTGTAAGTGCGCTAGTGACCTCTCCCAGTGGTGTTACTACCAGTCTTGATATGGTAGTCACTTTAGAATAGAAGGCTCTTTCGCAGCTAACATGCTGCACTGACCGTATATAGACAGTCATAAATATTGCAATAAAAAAAGGCGCCAACCGGCGCCTTTTTCGAATTCTCACACTAGCGTAACGCGTAATTTACGCCGTTCCGCCCACAGTAAGCTCGTCTATTTTCAATGTAGGTTGGCCTACGCCAACAGGCACGCTTTGGCCGTCTTTACCACACACGCCAACGCCGTTGTCTAATGCCACATCGTTGCCAATCATGGAAATCTTCTGCATAACTTCAGGGCCATTTCCAATCAAAGTAGCGCCTTTAACTGGTGCGGTAATTTTACCATTCTCAATGAGATATGCTTCTGCACTAGAAAATACGAATTTACCTGATGTGATATCAACCTGCCCACCCGCAAAGTTAGGCGCGTAAATACCTTTTTCGATAGAGGCGATAATCTCTTTCGGATCGTACTGCCCTTCTAGCATGTAGGTATTGGTCATGCGCGGCATAGGTAAATGCGCATAAGACTCGCGACGACCGTTTCCAGTTGGCGCAACACCCATTAGCTTAGCGTTATGCTTATCTTGCATGTAGCCTTTAAGAATGCCATCTTCAATAAGTACATTGTGCTGTGTTGGTGTACCTTCGTCATCTACCGACAACGAACCACGACGATCAGCTAATGTGCCATCGTCTACTACTGTTACACCCTTTGCAGCTACTCGCTGACCAATCTTCCCGCTAAAGGTAGATGCACCTTTACGGTTAAAGTCGCCTTCAAGACCATGACCCACCGCTTCGTGTAACAATACACCAGGCCAGCCATTACCCAATACTACCGGCATAGCACCCGCTGGTGATGCCACCGCTTGCATATTAACCCGGGCCATATGCAAGGCGTCGTCAGCTAATTGCTCATAGTAGGGGCGACCGTCTTTATCTGACTCGAAAAAGGAATAGGCGTATCTACCGCCAGCACCCGCGCTGCCACGCTCACGACGATCACCGTCTTCAAGCAACACAGAACAATTAAGGCGAACCAAGGGGCGGATATCGGTGGCAAATGTACCATCACTGGCAGCCACTAAAATTTCTTCGTATACACCACTAATGCTCACTACAACCTGATTGGCTGATGGCTCTTGCTGCCTAACATACGCGTCCACGGCTTTTAGCAAAGAGATTTTCTCTGCATCTTGCATGGCGAGAATAGGGTTTTTCTCACCGTAGCGCGCTTGATAGTCGCTACGCCCTAACGATGATACTTTTTGCGAACCGCCATCCGGGGCAATACTGCGCGCAGCGTTGCACGCCTTTACCAAGGCATCTTCGCTGATTTCATCTGAATAGGCGAAACCGGTTTTTTCACCGCTGATGGCGCGAACGCCAACACCACGTTCAATGTTATAGCTACCTTCTTTTATAATGCCATCTTCGAGCACCCAACTTTCGTGTTGGCTCGACTGAAAATAAAGATCAGCATAATCGGTATCGTGACGATGGATACCCGAAAGGGCTTTTTCTAGCGACGCTACATCTAGTCCAGAGTCAGACAGTAAATGGCGTTCAACAGATTTAGACAAAGTGACTCCTGAATCGGTTATGTTCGGCAACCGGCATATTTTGTTTAATGGCTTGTCGCGTTTCAATATTAACACTGGTTTGAATGACACCAATATTTTGAGGTAGCTCGCTCAAGGTTTCACCCCACGGCGAAACCACTAGGCTGTGACCAAAGGTTTCACGGCCATTTTGGTGCTCACCGGTTTGATTAGCGGCTACTACATAGCATTGTTTCTCAATGGCTCGCGCTTTCACTAACGTGTGCCAGTGCGCTTCACCTGTTCTTTGCGTAAAGGCAGCAGGCAACACTAAAATATCGATATCCCCCATGGCGGTAAACAAGCCTGGAAAGCGCACATCATAACATACCGCTAGCCCAATGTTGCCAATTGGGGTTTTTACCGTAACAACTTCACTGCCTGGGTTTGTAAACTTAGATTCTTTGTAGCTGCCCGTATTGTCATCAACCGACACATCAAAAAGGTGAATTTTACGATAGTCGGCCAATACTGTGCCGTCTGGGCCAAACAATAAACACGCTGCTGAAAACTTTGACGCATCATTGGTAGCCATAGGAAATGTGCCCGAAACAATGTAGCACTCATGGGCTTTGGCTAGCGCCGATAAACGTTGCTGAATCAGCCCTTCATCTTTGACTTCGGCGGCATTGAGTAGCTCGCCATCTTTGGTACCAAAACAGGCAAAGCATTCTGGCAATACCACCAAGCTGTCTTTTGGGACTTGTTCGTTGGCAAGCGCCTGCTCTACATGATTCAAATTGTCTTCTACACTGGGTGTAGATGTCATTTGAACTGCAACTAGATTAACCATCGATAACCTCCATTTTTACTCTGCGTAAATCATCTTCGGTAAGCGGCCGATCTAATGGCGAAGTGCTTTCTGGCGACACATTCGCCGGTAAGCTTATATCTTTACTATGTCGTTCTACTTCTTCGAACTGCGGATTAGTAATGGTACCAGAAACCTTATAGTTCACGTTCGAGATAACTTTAGCAGATGTTAACACTTGATCTAACGCCAGCGCAGCCAATGCGGTTGGAGGCGTAGCTAAAAAGTACACTAAAAAGGGCAAGTTGCCCGTTACATTAGGGGCAAAGGTTATATTGTAATTAAGGCCACCGGTATTTAAATTGGTATACCCTTTAATTTCAATCTCACCTGCACCGCCGTCTATTTCAGTATCGTCGGTAAAGGCGGTACCGTCCGCAATTTGTAGGCTTCCACCCATTTTGTCGTAGAAGAAACCCGTGGCAAATACATCTCTAAAATCTAGGCTTAACTTACGTACTAATGAGTTTAGGCTGAATAATGTGAATATGCGCGACCCTTTATCACTGACCTCAGTGAGATAACCATCAGTGAGGGCCCAATCTACGTCACCACTTAGTTTGTCTAACGAAAAGTCGAATGGAGCGGAAGGCCAACCCAAATCAAATTTAACATCGGCTTCAGAGTCTTTAATACCCGACGTTATTCCTCGTTGCTTTAACATTTGGCCTACATCAGGGGAAGAAAGCGTGCCGTTTAAACGGGTGGTGATGTCGCCGTTTTCATGCTGCCAGTATCCGGTTGCAGTTACATCGGCACTGGAAGAGCGCGTGAGTAATTGTCTTATTTGCAATCCTTGGTCTGTTTTCGCTACATCAAGGGTGACTTCGCCTAAATCGAGACCATGAACACTACACACATTGCAATAAAAGTAGATAGGTGGTACATCTAGCGGGTCAACCTCCACGACTTCAGCTTGCTGCTTAGCAATTTCGATTTCTTCTACCGGTGTCTCGTTTAATTCAGTTTCAGTCGCAGGTTTATCCAGTACTAAGTAATCAGCATTAATATCGATACCTTGGTTATTAATATCGTTATTCACCCTAATAGTTGCTCGCGCTTTTGCCGCATCCACCTGTAGCAGCCAATCTTTGTCTTGTTCTCGAGCGGTTAAAGACACGTTATTCAGTGAGTGCCCCCACCCTGTTAAGGTATCTGCAGTCACAAATATGCGTGATGGCACCCCGAAGATGTTTTGCTTTTGGGCACGGTTTTGTGTGGATAACGTATCGCTATTGGTATTCTTATTTGTTATGCCACTGGTGCTTGTATTAGCGGTTAAGCTCGCACTAGCATCGTCCATTTTGCTCGGCATAATCAGCGTCTGCAAAGTAGTGAACCATTCAACAATGTCGGCCTGCTCTAGGTTTGCAGCAATACTAAATCCGGTGCCTCTATCACCCACATTTGCGTCGCCCAGGGAAAGGAGTGCTCGAGAAAATTGCATTTCTTTATGGGGCAATACGCCGTCGAAATGAATGTTGTCACCGAGCCTTGCCTCTATATTGGACGCTTGTAGATTACCCTCACTGTTAATTTGTAGTGGCAGACTGGTGCCTTGAACAGTTGCAAACGGCGCTGGCAACAAGCTTTGGGTTGCCGTTAAATCGGCGTTAATTTGGGCATTATAGGAAAAGTCACTATTAGATAAGCTCAAATTAACATCGGCCTGCCAATGGGTTTCACCGTCTAGGTAATCAATAAGGTCGGTTTTCACATACTTCACTAGCGGGTGAACATGCCATAACCCTTTAAGGTTCACATTAACGTCGTAGCTATCGTTCTGACGCCCCTGGATTGACATTTCCACAGGCTGGCCCAATAAACTCGCAGTTAACCCGTTAGCGTCAATTTCTGCGTTGTCGAAGGTAAGCGTTCCGTTAGCATCATCGAACTGCATACGTGTGCTAGTAATATACACATCATTGTTGTTTAACTGAGCTTCGCCTCGAACACGTATATCTTTGCCTTTAAGCGGTATATCTAATGTTAAGCTTGCGGATAATGGTCCTGAAACTTGCACATCTTTATCGAGCACTTTGCCTAGCGAGCTGGCAATTGAAGACTGTTTCATTAACGAGGTTAACTTTTCCCCTGTTCCAGAACCGTCTGCTTTAATCGTTAACATTGAAGATGGGTGTAGACGTGGAATTTCTGCCGACATAGCCGCCACATCTATACCTGCTAACGTTCCTTTGTCACATTCCATGACTAAGCCGGCATTTTCAAAACGTACCGACAAATCAAGTTCATTTAAAGCAGGCCATTTTGATGAAAACACAAAGTCGCTATCTTCAATATCGACATAAGCTTGAAAAATGCCGCTGTTGTCGTTAAACGGATAGTTTTTAGGATTACCGTGCCACAATACTTGCGCTTTGCTTATGCTACCTTCGCCAGCGAAGGCACGGGTAAGAAATTTATCGGTATTCACGCCCATTAACGAGGCAGGAAAGAAGTTATTTACGGCGTTTAACGCCAGAGGCTCAATATTGGCAAATATGTCTAGGTTGCCCGTGGTTAAATTGGCACGAAATGCGGGCTCTAACACTAACTGTTCACTGTCGAACACGAGCTCTTTACCCGTCATCACCCATTGCTTTTCGTCACCTACCGCTAGGGTATGAAAGTACAGGTTGGCGTTGAAGGCATTGATATCCAGATTTTGCTTAATAATATTGTCAGCAGATAAGGTACTGTTTTCACTTTTTAAGTAAACAGCGCCAGAATCTTTATACCAATAAATGTCGGCATCTAGCGAGGTAAGACCTGGGGTTTTGCCGGCTTGCTCCCACGACAAATCAAGTATTTTAGCGGTTAATTCCGGTTGGCGATGTCTGAATTGAAGTTCCAACGTGGCAAGTTGCCCAGTAGGATTTAACGCACGAATTTCCTCTTCGCTGGTGTCATCCATAAACAAGGGTAAAAGCATCAAGAATGGATTTATCTGAACCGGTTTTACAATGCTGACGACGGCGTCACCTGCATTTGTTACTTTACCTACGAAGTCAGCTTCAATGGTCTCGTGGCCAGAATCTACTACCAATTGATCTACCCTAACGCTCCACCCATCTTGGGTAGGTACAGCTTCAATGCTGCCACCACGAATACCTGTGACTAGCGTTGAGTATTCTTCTCCGCCCCATTCCAATAAACTTTCTTCAAACTGGGCTTGAACACCCGTAATGCCATTACTTTGTACATCGGCCCATATTTCAAAATTTGCTCGGCTTTCAGTCAGCGGACGTTTGGTTTTGATTAAGTCGCTCACCCAGGGTGAAATATCTAAATCTTCAGCGCGGGCATAAAACACCCCTTCAAAGGCATCTTTGTTGCCAGTCACATCAATAATGAAAGAAGCAGAATTCGACGATACATCGGCCACCTTCATTTGCCCTAAGCCTTGGTGACGTTTACCGCTGTTGTTCCAGGTTAACTGGTCGATGATGAAAGATTGAGTCTCGCCATTTTTAGAGAGGAGCACTTCCCCTTCTTCAAGAGAGAAGCTTTGAAGTTGTTCTAGAAATAAGCTTTTTAATGCATCAACAACAGGAAAGTTGTTATCGCCTGCACGCTCGAACCTATCGGCATCAACATCGAGCTTAAGGCCGCGAAGTTCAAAACGCGTAGATGAGATCATTTGTCGTCTCAAAGACTGCCAAAAATCTAATTCAACATAGACTTGACGAATATTGAGTCCGACAGGAGACGCATCACTTTGCGCCATGGAGACCGAATTTAAGACAATACTCGGCCCAGCGCGTTGCCATACTGCATGCACGCTGTTAATAGTAAGATTTACGCCATAGCGCTGGCTGATATAGTCTTCCAGCAGATGCTTGTTGTGTTCAATATGCGGCAGCGCATAGCGAGCGGCGCTGATTAACAGCGCGAATAGAACAAGCAGGATGGCAAGCAGCAACCATATTTTTTTAACTAAATAGGCTGCTACCGACGTTAAATTTGTCACACTTCGCCTTCGTATAGTTAATGCATTACATCATGACGACGTCGTACTTATCCTGGTTGTACAAGGTTTCGGTTTGTACTTTAATTTGCTTCGATACAAACACTTCCAGCTCTGCAAGCATATGCGATTCTTCGCCCATTAATGCTTCAACCACTTTTGGGGAAGCATAAACAACAAATTTATCGGCATCATATGCGCGGTTTACCCGAACGATTTCACGCATAATTTCAAAGCAGATGGTTTCAACGGTTTTCACCGTACCTCGGCCCTTACATACGGGGCATTCGCCACACAGTATGTGCTCAATACTTTCACGGGTGCGCTTGCGGGTCATTTCTATGAGCCCTAGCGACGTAAACCCGTGAATATTAATCTTGGCCCTGTCCTTACTTGTCGCCACTTCTAGACTATGTAAGACACGTCTTTTGTGGTCTGGTTCAATCATATCGATAAAGTCGATTAAGATCATACCGCCTAAATTACGTAACCGAAGCTGCCTAGCAATGGCTTGTGTTGCCTCGGTGTTAGTATTAAAGATAGTTTCTTCTAGGTTACGGTGCCCAACAAATGCGCCGGTATTTATATCAATGGTGGTCATGGCTTCGGTTTGATCGATAATCAAATAGCCGCCTGATTTCAAATCGACCCTACGTTCAAGTGCTCGTTGGGTTTCATTTTCAACATCGTGCAAGTCGAATATGGGCCTGTCGCCCGTGTAATATTCCAACTTGCCGTTCATTTCGGGCACGTATTCTTTCGTGAACTGGAACAGCTCCTGAAAAGACAACTTAGAGTCTATTCGAATTCTGTCTAACTCGGTGCCGACAAAATCACGAAGCACACGGCGCGCCAGCGGTAAATCTTCATACAACACATTAGACTTACGCTTTTTCATCCGCGATTGAATTTTGTCCCACAGTCGGCGTAAAAAGGCAGCATCTTGCTGTAATTCGGCTTTACCTACCCCTTCAGCTGCGGTACGTAAAATAAAACCACCGTTTTCATCGCAGAATTCCTGCACCAGCGTTTTTAAACGCTCTCGCTCGGCTTCTTCTTCAATACGCTGAGATACGCCAACATGGGTAACACTTGGCATAAACACCAAATAGCGACTAGGAATAGTAATATCGGTAGTAAGGCGGGCGCCTTTGGTGCCAATAGGATCTTTCACTACTTGCACAACAATATCTTGACCATCTCGAACAAGCTCACGAATGTCTTGTTTTTGAATGTGACTGGCAGATACTTCCTCTGCTATTTCATTATGAATAACAATATCCGAGGCATGAAGAAAAGCGGCTTTTTCAAGGCCAATATCCACAAATGCGGCTTGCATTCCAGGAAGTACCCGACTCACTTTACCGCGATAGATATTGCCCACTAAGCCACGCTTAGTATGACGCTCTACGTGAATTTCCTGCAATATCCCATTTTCAATGAGAACAACACGAGACTCTGACGGTGTAACATTGATTAGTAGCTCTGCACTCACTACACGACTCCAAATTCTCTAAGTAACTGCCTTGTTTCATACAAAGGCAATCCAACCACTGCGCTAGCACTGCCATTTATTGCTTTTACAAATTGACCGCCAATACCTTGAATGGCGTAACTGCCTGCTTTATCTGCAGGTTCACCTGTGTCCCAGTATGCGTCAATTTCATCGTTCGTCAATGCGGCAAAAGTTACCTTGGTGGTAATAGTTTGTGTTACTTGCTTGGTGGTAGACGCCACACTAATGGCCGTCAGTACTTCATGCTCGTTGTTCGATAGCATTGAAAGAATACGTCTAGCGTCTTCTTTATCTTCAGGCTTACCTAAACTAACCCCGTTAAAGGCAATAAGCGTATCAGACGCTAATACACGCGTATTTTCATTAAGTGCATCTTCATCGTGTAACCGTGCAAGTGCTGTTTTCGCTTTTTGCTCAGCGAGTCGAGCTACCTGGGCTTCAGGCGTTTCATTAGCAAGGGCTGATTCATCAATATCCACTGGCTTTACTGAATGGGCAATGCCCATCTGATCTAACAGCATGGTACGACGAGGGGAAGCAGAGGCTAAAACCACTGAGTAATTCACGATAAAAGCCTCACACTTTAACTAATGGAAAACTGACGACGGGTTTTACGAAGTAGCCAAAATACCCAAGGCCATAACAGCATAGAGGTAAGCACGGGCCACAAGTAATCCAATTGGAAATAGATATCAGTAAGTAAGTGCTGTACCCAGAATGTTAGCAAGTGGTACAGCGAAGAAAGCAATCCTATAACAATAGCTTGTTGCCATACCGAGTAATTTCGAAGCCGCTGATAGTTCGCGGCTAAAATATAGATTGAAATGCTTAAGCTTAAACTGTGGATGCCCAAGGTAGTGCCGACTAGTATGTCAACCGCCACACCGGTTAAGAAGGCCACGCCCACATTCACTCTGTGGGGAAGCGCCATGCTCCAGTACGCAAGCACAATCAAAACCCAATCAGGACGGTATAAATCAACCTGAATAGGCAATGGCACAATTTGAAGAACTAGCGCAATCAAAAGCGTAGTGACGATAACCGAATGACGCTTACGAATCATCTTCAGCCTCCTCCTTGCTTACCGTGTTGCTTTCATCTTCTTTATCCGCTTCACTTTCACTATCCACATTACTGTCGATAGGTTTGCCTTCATCAGACCACAAGAGTAACAAATACTTTAACCTGTCTAATTTAGCCATAGGCGTTACGGTTACAATAGAAAATGGACGACTTTCATCCCGTCGTACTTCTTTCACTGTACCTACGGGATAGCCTTCGGGGAAAATTTTTCCTAAGCCGGAGGAAATCAATACATCTCCCGCTTTAATATCAACGCTGTGGGGAACATGCTCTAAATACAGCTCGTTTAGCGCGCCGCTGCCAGTAGCAATAAAGCGGATATCATTACGCTGAGAGCGGACAGGAATAGCATGAGTCACATCAGCCAGTAAAAGTACGCGGCTATTGGTAGTGCCCACTTCCATAACCTGCCCCACTATGCCTTTTTCATCAATAATGGGCTGAGATAAATAAACTCCATCAATGGCGCCTTTGTTGATGACCACCTGCTGGCTATAAGGATTTTTATCAACCGCCATCAGCTCGGCCACCATTTTACGTAAGTCGTTACGTACAGGTGCATCCAGCAAATGTCTTAATTGTTTATTTTCTTGAGACAAGGCATCAAACCGCTGGAGCTTCTCACTCATGAGCAACAGTTGATTCGTGAGCTTGTCGTTTTCTTCGAGAAGATCTTCATGTGAGGTCAAGCGCTGGGCGCTTTCGCTTAGCATTAGCCGAGGTAAATTGGCTAAATATTGAAGGGGGCTCATGAATGAATTTAAATAGACCCGAGTCGATTTAAACCCTTCTACTTTGTGATCCACAAAAATAAGTAACGCTGACAAAACAATTGCCAGCGCTAATCTATTATTCAGTGAGGGACCGCGAGTAAAAATAGTATCCATAATACAAAGAAGGCAACCTTAAGGCTGCCTTTCCTGTTTACTCATAGCTAAACAGGTCGCCACCGTGTAGGTCAATCATATCGAATGCCTTACCACCGCCACGCGCTACACAAGTTAGCGGATCATCTGCAATAACTACTGGAATGCCCGTTTCTTCCATTAGCAAACGATCTAAATCTTTCAGTAATGCGCCACCGCCGGTAAGTACCATGCCGCGTTCTGAAATATCAGACGCGAGTTCTGGTGGAGATTGCTCAAGGGCAACCATAACCGCAGAAACAATACCAGTAAGCGGCTCTTGCAAGGCTTCTAAGATTTCATTGGAGTTCAATGTGAAGCCACGAGGTACACCTTCAGCAAGGTTACGACCACGTACTTCAATTTCACGAACTTCTTCACCTGGGTAAGCTGCACCAATTTCATGCTTGATGCGCTCGGCCGTTGCTTCACCAATAAGTGAACCAAAGTTACGGCGTACATAGTTAATGATAGCTTCGTCGAACTTATCACCGCCGATACGTACCGATGACGAGTACACAACACCGTTTAGTGAAATGATAGCCACTTCGGTTGTACCACCACCAATATCGACCACCATTGAGCCGGTTGCTTCTGATACAGGTAAGCCTGCACCAATAGCGGCGGCCATAGGTTCATCAATCAAATACACTTCACGTGCACCTGCACCTAGCGCAGACTCTTTAATGGCTCGGCGCTCTACTTGGGTAGAGCCACATGGAACGCAAACTAAAACACGAGGGCTAGGGCGAAGGAAATTGTTGTCATGCACTTGTTTAATAAAGTGCTGAAGCATTTTCTCTGTTACATAAAAGTCGGCAATAACGCCGTCTTTCATAGGGCGGATAGCGCGAATGTTACCAGGCGTTCTACCTAGCATTCGTTTGGCTTCTGCACCTACAGCGGCAACGCTTTTAGGTCCAGCAGCACGCTCTTGGCGAATAGCCACTACAGAGGGTTCGTTGAGTACAATACCTTGGTCTTTAACGTAAATCAGCGTGTTAGCTGTTCCGAGGTCGATGGACAGATCATTAGAGAACATGCCTCGAAGCTTTTTAAACATGAAAAGTGTATTCCTGTTTCTGTGTTATCGCGTGTTAGCAAGGGTGAGATGACAGCGCTTTAACGTGAAGTCGATGTTTATCCGCACACTTTAACAATGGGGGCATATTTGGGCAAGCAGAGAACCATTTTTTAAACAATTAGGTGGCGATTAAGTGGAAACCCACTGCGCCTTCTACTCACTTCCAACCAACTTCTTGTTAAGTGGCTATTTTTAAACCAGTAAGAGTAGACAAGCATTTGAACCGGAAGTTTCACATTAATATAATATTTATTGTTCAATCATCATTGAATCGGTCTGTGTATGCGCTGAAATTAACTCACTAGCGGTGCATTGGGCGGTAGAGGCAAAACGATAGAAATAATAGTTTACGCCTGCAATAATCGTAGTGCTTGTTTGACAACTGGCTTGGTAAGCACACCCTTCAAAGCCTCTTACTTGGCCAAACGAAGCGGGGCTATTAATGGTGCCATTACAAGATAATGGGGTGGCACCTGCAGGGTTTGCAGTGGCCTTTATATGCTCCATGCCCGCTTGTGTTGCCAGCTGAGCGCGAAAACCTAGATTATCCGCAGCGACTTTGTTGCCCGTAGAAGAGAGTGACGAGGCTAGGGTTAACCCTAACAGAGCCAGCACTATCATAATAAACAACGCCATGACCAACATACTTCCTCGCTGATGTTTTAGCGAGGCAGTAAAGAACGAACGGCCTAACGTTGCCGTACTAGGATGTGTTTTCTCTACTCTATTTCTATCAGTTCTTGAAAGCGCTTTATGTACTAGATATTGTTGGGATAAAGGTTCACGGCTCATTTTCAATTGCCACCTCAGTCGTCAGACTTAATACTTCATCGCCTTTTTGGGCTCGTAGGCGCAACATCACCATATTATTAACCCCACCGTTCACACTACGAACCTGAAAAGGGTCATCGTTTGAGGTACCGCTAGCAGGTGAGGCAGATAAAACATTAATGAAGTCCACCCCAAGCCTCGGGCTACTTGCCAAAGCCAAAGGCTGCGATGTGGTAAACCCAGACTCAATCCGGTGAAGTACCGAACCTCTTAAGCAAAAGCTCACCGCTTTTGAGGCAATATAAGCACGGTTAGCTAGTGAGGCTTCTGCAAAGGCATCACTTACCGTAATCTCGAGGGTATCGTCAGTGCTGTCTCTCGTTGCACAGTCGCCATCGCCGTCATCGGTACAACTTACTATAGGTTGGCGGTAATCATTAGCGGCGTTATAGACATCTAATACACTAGGTGGTGCAACAATCACAGATGCACTAGCGGTAAAGGGCTGAGTATTATCAAGGGCATCCGCAGGAAATAATATATCGATAGTATTTTCAGTGGCTGGCTGAACAGAGATATCACTGTAACCTGTTACCACATCAGCGGGAACGAATTGTAGGCAGTGTTGAGACGATGATCCCCTTACTCTCACACTGGCAGGCACGGCGTTTTGTAGTTCACGAGCCATACGATTTATGGCAAAAGACGTTTGGGCAACAAGCTGCTCTCTTTCACTAACACCAACAAATACAGACATGCTACTGGTAACCACTTTTGCGATCCCTGTGGCTATCACCCCCATAACCACCAGGACGATGACAAGCTCTACTAACGTAAAGCCTCGAGCCTTGTTCATTGGTGTGCTATTTGCCATCAGTAATTCCACCGATAACCGCTAAAGACTATGGTTTTATCGTTAGGGGTAAGTACAGACACGCGAACCAATTTGGTGTTGCCCGTATAGCTACCCACGCCAGCATCATCAATACCGTCAAGGTTATCATCATAAAACACTACTACGTTGAGCTGGTAACCTTGATATAAACTTTGCCCACCTTGCGTGATGGTTTGACCCGCACTGTTTCTAATAACGCTGTAGCCGTGGTAATCATCCACATCATCAAAGGTAGAACGATTTTCTCCACTATCAGGCCCCAAGTTTGCGCTAGTCGTACAGTTAATAGTGTCGCTACATCGTTCACCGGCGTTATGCCCACTGCTATTTTCGTCAAATGCCTTACTCAGTATTTCTCGTTGTAATCCTTGGGCTAAAATATTAGCGCGGGCTTGCGTTACAGGCGCCACGCTTTGTTGCGCTTGCGCGCCAAGTAAATCGGTAACAATAAGCATGACAATACTGGTCACCACTAACCCAATCACGATCTCAAGTAGTGTAAAACCTCGCTCAGCACGCATAAATAAGCCCCTGAGCTTCAATACAGACACCAACTGTTGCTGTTCCCACAAAGGTCACTCTGCAAATATCTGATGCACAACTGCCGGTGGCGGTTATTGGCCGACCAAGGTAATCGAAGTCAATATAAGAAGGCGAAGCAACACCTTCTGAAAAGGTGATAGATACCCCTTTAGCACCAATTTCATCACCCCGCGCCGCTAAAAATGTGGGCGCGTTGGCGGCAATACTTGCGCCACAGCTGGCTGATTGATTTGCACTCCCGTAGTTAACAACAGTAGGGCCGTAAGCACCGTCACCAGACGAACTCACAATAGTGCGATAACAATAGCCTGCGCGGTTATCTTGCATGGCTTTGCTTTGAATATTTCGTAAGGTAGAGAGAAAACGTATTTGAAGGGAGTATTCTGTGTAGCCGGTATCATCTTGTATTCGCGCAGAAGCGACCACGCCTATAATACCAATAACGACGATGACAATAATAAGCTCAAGGAGCGTAAAGCCAGCGCCTCGGGCCTGACGCTGGCCAGGAACGAAATGCCTGGCCATGTGCTAGGTAATATTTAACAAGCAGTCGAAGTCAATGTGATAGTAGGAGAACCACCCGCTGCCGCATTTCTGTACTCAACATAGCAGTTAGCACCTTCAAAACCGTCGGGGTAAATGCGAGCCCAAGTACCGTTAGCACTCACATACCAATCTGTAGTACCTTGGTCTGCGGTAGTGTTTACTGCACGAATATCTAGGTTCATGTATGAATCTAGCTGCACAGTGGTGGTATTGTTATTGTCATCGAAGTATGTGCTGTACGGGTAACCATAACGAACATTGATATCAGTGCCATTTACGTTGATGGTCGTATTTGACGATGCAGTCGCGCCAGCAATAATTGCTTTTGCATGAATAGCTTCCGAAGCACTAATCAGTGCGCCTTCCACTCCTTCTAATGTGGCAATGCGAGCATCAGTTTGGAAACCTACAAACCGAGGCGCAGCGGTAACCGCTAAAATACCAAGAATTACGATAACTATGACTAGCTCAATAAGGGTAAAACCGCGTTGCTGCATAAAAAATGTCCTTTTGTTTCAATTACGTTTATTATTGCAAAAATGGCGTAATTGAATATAAAACTTTAGTTTAAAAATCACCAGTTTACGTATAAAACTCAATACATAGTTATGAGTTCGAATCATTACTAAAAACGATAACTTGGCCTATCCGTGGGTCGTATAGAAACCCATCGCCTTGCGCATCATTGGTAGGGCTACTGTTCAGATTTTTTATAGATTGGCTAAGGTAATAATAGCAAAGGTCATTACCACTTGCGCCGCCACCACTACTATTTGTAGCAAAGTATCGGTAACCGTCAAATGGTGATTCTGAAAAACTCGATGTAATGGAGGGGGCACTTTGCATTATCAGGCTAAAGATACTTTCGCAGTCTAATGCGGTAATCGCTGTGTCTTGACTGTTACCGTCACCGTTTAGCAGGCCTGTGGGATAGCCGGTATCCTGATCAACCGCGACATTAATGCCATCAAGTGTCACAAAGGTCTGATTGGTAGACGCATTCTCTTCTGGCCGACCTTCTATTTCCCATTGTGCGCGCACAAGCCCAACCCCTGTGGCGAAACCACCGGCAACACCCTCAACCGTGGCATCTTCAGCTTGTTCAGTAATATCAAGAAAGCGTGGAATGGCCACTGCCGCTAGTAGCCCAAGTAATACGACTACAATCACAAGCTCTATTAGCGTAAAACCCAGTTGTTTTCCCGCTATTTGATGTCGTTGCTTTTTCATTTGGACCACCCCAGTTTTCTCATTATTAAAATTCAGTTTGTTTGTTATTGTTCGTTTTCTGGAACCACATCACCACGAAATACAAAGTAGTCAAAGTAATCCCCCGCACTTAAGGAAAATCGGCAGCGTGCATTCACGGCCTCATCGTCGACTAACTCACCACGAAAATATTCACCACGCACATTAAAACCATTAACCATCATAGGCACGGTTAGCAATGCGTTCCAAAGGGTTTTACACCCTTGCACAGAAGGAGACACTTCTGGCCATCCCTCATGACTCATTAGCACGGGCGTACGTCCAACTTCATTACCCTGCCTATCATAGTGCGTAAGCAGAATACGAACCGGCCGCCCTTCTGACTGCCACTTCCAATGAGCCGTTACTGCAGATTCTTCCAACTTGAGCGCTAGCTGCCTAAGCATCTGTGCTTCAAAATTAACTTCGCTGGTATTCAGTCGCACGATAAAAACAGCCATTAGTGAAGCAAACAACGTGATCACAATAATGTTGATAAATAAGGATCTGTTCTTACTTTTTGCCGCTTCGCTTTTCGTCACCATGTTACTACCCTTGCTGCTATTACTTTTTCGCAGTCATTAATTGCTCTTAACATACTGTTATAACACATCTTTAAGCTAGGGAGTTATACGCCTTTTATTGCGTTCATCATATCCCACATGGGGGTAAAAATACCCAGCGCGAGCACCAGTACCATGGCTGCCACCACGACAATTAAAAAAGGCTCTATCTTTGCTGTTAAATTTTTAAGATCGTAGTCAACTTCACGCTCATAGAACTCCGACGCCTCAACCAGTAATTCATCTACGCGACCGGTTTCCTCACCTACACGAATCATCTGCATCACCAAAGGTGTAAATAGTCCGCTTGCTGCGCTGACTCGTGCTAGCCCCTCACCTTTTTCAATTCGCTCGCGCATCGCAATAATCTTTTGCCCCATGTACACATTTCCCACCGCTTCTGAGGTTAAGTTTAGTGCACTGGTTAAGGGAACGCCCGCGCGCAACATCATTGAAAAACTTCGACAATAGCGGCTTAGTAAAGAACGATTAAAAATACTGCCCACTATAGGTAATGAAAGCTTACGTCTATCCCAATTTAAACGCCCGACTTTCGTATTTAATGAACGCCTAATCATGTAGGCAATGAATATCCCGCCAGCAATTAGCAGGTACCAATAGTTCAGCAAGAAATCTGATGTGCCTATGAGCGCTCGGGTCATTAAAGGCAATTCGGCATTGAACTTAGAAAACATGTCGGCGAATTTGGGGATAACAAAGATATTGAGCACTACAAACGCGCCCGCTAAGGCGATAAGCACAAAAATGGGGTAGCGCGTGGCGGCTTTAATTTGTTTGCGAGTTTCTTGTTCGCGCTCTAAATACACCGCCAGTTGAGCGAAGGCATCTTCTAATTGACCGGTGTTTTCGCCCACATGAATAATACTTACAAATAATTGATTAAAAATTTTAGGGTGCTGGTTTAATCCGGAAGACAAGGTGCGGCCTCGTTCTAAACTTACGATAGCGTCTTCAAGGGCAAGTTTAAGGCGAATAGAATTACAGGATTCAGCTAAGCCGGACACCGCTTTTAGTAAGGGAATACCCGCTTTGGTTAGCGAGAACATTTGGCGACAAAAAATAACTAAATCGTCCAAAGTGACTTCGGGGACAAACCAGCCTTGCCAACCAGACACGACACTTTCTTTTTTATCACTCATGGGGGCAATAGCAATTGGCGTTACACTGCGAGCGCGCAACATTGCCGCTGCACTTCCTGCATCGTTCGCGTCTAACTCGCCTTCTGTCAGGGCGCCATTTCTTTCGCGCCCTTTGTAGCTAAACCGTGCCATCTATCATTGCCTTATTGCACTGTTGTGTCGTCAGTGATTTCAGAGGTGGGAGCATCTTGGGCTACCATCTCAACCAGTTTTAACACCTCTTCTACACTGGTTACGCCCATTTTTGCGTAAGTCAGAGCAGATTGAGGCAAAGAGCGATAGCCTGCGCTTTTAGTCGCGGCATCACTAAAGCCTTGAATATCACTGGATTTTAAATAATTCATCATGTTTTCAGTCATTTCGAGTAACTCAAAAACCCCAATTCGCCCTCTGTATCCTGTTTGATTACATTTCTGACAGCCACGCCCTTGTTTAAAGGCAACGTCTGCGGCATTTTCATCAATACCGTTCAACCACACCTTTTCATCATCCGTTGGCGTATAAGAGGTGGTGCAATTATCACAAATTCGGCGTACCAAGCGCTGAGCAATAATGCCTCGAAGAGAACTTGCCACCAAGTAACCTGGCGCGCCCATATCGAGTAAGCGCACTACGCTAGATATAGCGTCGTTGGTATGCAGTGTCGATAGTACTAAGTGACCGGTTAATGCACCACGAAGCCCAATTTCTACCGTTTCTTGATCACGCATTTCCCCCACCATAATAATGTCGGGGTCTTGTCGTAGTGTGGTTCTAAGTACATTTGAAAAAGTCAGGTTTATTTTAGGATTCACTTGAACCTGATTAATGCGGGGTAAGCGGTATTCCACCGGATCTTCTACGGTAATAATTTTCGACTTTGCCGTATTTAATTCGCTTAATGCACCATACAAAGTGGTCGTTTTACCCGAACCTGTAGGCCCGGTAACCAAAATCATCCCATGAGGGCGTCGTAACAAATTTCTAAAGCGGGTTAACTGTGCTGAAGGCATGCCGGTTTGTTCAAGGGTCAGTATTCCTGCGGACTGATCAAGCAAACGCATGACCACAGACTCGCCACCTTGCACTGGCATGGTAGACAAACGCACGTCTATTTTGTGCCCTTTAACTTTAATTTGAGTACGGCCATCTTGCGGTAGCCGCTTTTCGGAAATATCTAACCCCGCCATTAGCTTTAAACGCAACACTAACGCGGCCGCTATACTTTTCTCGGGTATCACAGTTTCTTGTAAAACCCCATCTACCCGTTGTCGTATTCTCAACTGATTTTCATCAGGTTCTATATGAATATCAGACGCTTTTGCTATCACCGCATCTTCAAAAATAGATTGCAGCAACCGGGCGACTGTTGTGTCTTGATCGCCCGCACCACCAAGTTCTATATTAAAGTTATCTTCAGTATCGTATTCTTCTGCTAGTTCTTGGGCAAAACTCGCAATTTCTTGGGTTTTTCGATAAAAAGTATCGTAAGCGGTGAACAGCTGTTGCTCGCTAACTACGGCAAGTTCAATTTGTCTGTTTAACGTTTCTGAAAGATGATCTACCGCGGTTAAATCGGCGGGATCTGACATGGCAACTAGCAGGCTGTCCCCCTTATCATCAATAACGAGTGCGCGATATCGCCTAGCTTGAATTTCAGGTAAAAGCAGCACAGCTTGTTGATTTACGCGGTATTGATCGATATCGATAAGCGGAACATTTAAATGCCGAGATAACAATTCAAGCATTTGGTGTTCAGTCACCAACCCCATCGAAATTAGCGTAGCACCTAACTTACGGCCTGTACTTTTTTGCTCAGACAATGCCGTCATTAGCTCATCAGCACTAATCAAATTATGCTGAACAAGAAGGTCGCCAAGGCGAACTCTAGGTTTATTCATTTTACTACTTCCCGAAGCCTAGCCATGCGCTCTTGCGCATAATGATGTACATTTGGTGATAGGGTCTGCTGCGTATCAATCTTTACTACTTGGGAGAACGCGTGAAACGCCAGTGCAGATTGATGCAAATTGTCAGCACTTATCGCAGCACCTAACCACCATTTGGGCTCGAGAGGTCGCCGCTTAGTTAGCACTAAATAATCATTAAGTGACTTGTCGAACTCGCCATATTGCTGCAGTAAATTCGCTCTAAAACTAAGTAACTCTACAGACAGTGGGTTGCGGGGTGAAGAAACAGCCCCGTTCGCGTTTTCTATTGCTAACGTTGTTAGCCCTTGTTTCACATACAACCGCGACAACATAAGGCGAACACTGTGATCATCCGGTGAATTCACAAGCATACCTTGTAATAAGGCCTGGGCTTGTTCTACCTGGCCGCTGGCAAACAGCAAGGACGCTAGCTTCTTCTTAACACTAATATCGGTTGGATGGCTTTGCGCTTTCTGCTGCATTAACCTGATGGCTGTGTTGTAGTCGTTATTATCAAGAGCCAAGCGCACCTGCTCGTCTATCGCAGGGGCGTTTTTATTGTTATCAATCTGCTTTGAGAAACGTGCCACTGGTGCAGACTCGGCTGTTTTTACGCTGTCTACCGACTTTGATACAGTCTTCGCTACAAAGATGCCAGTAGGGCTGTTGTCTGGGTTGGAAGTAGGGTTAATGCTTGCATCAGAAGCAGCACGCGAGCTTGGGCTTTTTATGTATTCACCTTCGGTGGCTTTCGCCTTTTCTGAAGAGGTATCCTGTGCTACTTGGGCAGACGTCTGCATCGGTTTTGATAAATTCTGCGGCGTATTCGTGTCGTCGTTTTGCGAGATGCTAGCTTCAACACTTCCTTGTCCCGCACTTCCTTTTTCAGCAGTTTCTTTTTCAGCACTTTCTTTTTCGGCAGATTCAGTACTTGGTTGAGCACTTGCTGTCAGGGAAGCCGGCAATATAGCGGGGCTTGGTTCGGTTAATGAAACTTCGTTTGTATCTGTTATCGGCATTGATTCAGAGGGCAACACCGCAGATGAAACCGATGGCGCGGGGTTAAGCAGCACCCACACAGCTAACGCGATGGTGACGATAACTAACAAAAGCACAACGATAGTAAGCGCACTTACTGACTTTTTTTGTGGGGGCTCGTATCGAGCTTGCGGTTGTTCAACGCCTTCGCGAGCTTCTAGATCTTTCAGCATTTTATTCACAACACTCATGCCATGCCTCCAAACTCGAGTACACTGGCAAGGGTAACCGAAACCACCACACCGGCCGCTACCAAAGAAGGCCACAGGGAAAAAGAAGCGTACCAAGGCAATGTAGTGGCTTCGGTGTCAGCAATAGCCAACTTAATATGCGATACATCCACGTTGTACTTGCCTTCGCCATACGCCAGCATCATGGCCTTATGACACAGTACGTTGACCAGCCTTGGCGTCCCCTTCGTAGCCATAAACATTAATCGGCAACACGCTAAGTCGAATACCTCTTCTCCTGTGTGCCCTGCTACCACTAAACGATGTTTTACATAATGGTAAATTTGGTCGGTATCCATGTGCGATAACGAATAACTGAATGTAATGCGCTGCTTTAACTGCCGCAGCTCCGGCATTGAAAGCTTTTGATTGAGCTCTGGTTGCCCAAATAACACCACCTGCAATAATTTACGGCTTTCTGTCTCTAAGTTAGTCATTAACCGAAGTGCTTCAATACTTTCTACCGGTAACGCTTGCGCTTCATCAATCACCAAAACAGCACTGCGATGCTGGGCATTAATATCGATAAGTCGCTCTTGAATACATTGGGTGAAACGCTGCTGATCGCAGGTTTGCCCTATATCTACTCCTAACTCACTTGCCACTGCACGGCGCAACTCGTCTGGGCTTAAAAGAGGGTTAGGAATATAGGCTGATTGAAAATGCGCGGGCAATTCATTAAGAAATTTCCGGCAAATAAGGGTTTTTCCTGTACCGACTTCACCAGTCACTTTGATAAAGCCCTCACCAGATTTAAGCGCAGTGAGTAACACCTCACTGGCTTCAATATGACTGGGTAGGCCATAAAAAAAACTGGTGTTTGGCGTTAAAGTAAAAGGTAGCTCTCTAATGCCAAAATGATACAAATACATACTTAATCCACATACAACCAATCAACCATATTTTGGCGACTGGTTTCAAGTTGCTGTTCGAACGTGTCGTGTCCTACAACAGTGGGTTTGAGTAAAATAATAAGTTCTTTTTTTGTTTCGCTAACTTGGCGATTTTTGAACAATTCACCAAACAAGGGAATGTCACCCAGTAATGGCGTTTTTGATACCACATCGGTTTGACTGGTTTGCATTAAGCCACCTATCACCACAATTTCGCCAGAGCCAGCACGAATTATAGTGTCTGACTCTCGAATGGTGCTTTGTGCCAATGGCAATACAATTTGCTCATCATCCATAGTCACAACTTTTTGCTGCTCAGCAGTTTCAATCACCGATGGGTGAACATGCAAAAGTACCGTGCCTTTGTCATCAATTTGCGGTGTTACATCTAGCGCAATGCCCGAGAAAAAGGGGGTAAGTTCAATATCCGGTGATATAGACGTTGTAGTGCTGGTTACCGTGCTGTCGCTTGACACATCAGTGACAAAATATTCATCGTCACCTACTTTTATAACCGCTTTTTGATTATTAATAGCGGTCACCCGGGGGCTCGAAAGTACTTGTACATTCCCTTGAGTAGACAGTAATGACAGCACGCCTGAGAAGTCTTTGTTCAAAAAAGCGAGGCTTGTCACGCCACCCAAAGTAGCGCTGATGTCATTGCCTAACGTGCCAGCAGTGGTTGAAAGCGAAAAGTCTGTATTGCCGGTGTTGGCCAATATTTCATTCCAATTAATACCCTGCTGATAACCGTCATTCAGTTCAACTTCTAAAATACGGGCTTCCAAAATAACTTGCTTAGTTAAGTTCGCTTCTGAGGTCTTCAAAAAGCGGCGTATATCAGACAATTCATCAGGCATAGCCCGCACAGTAACTAAGCTTGCTTGCGGAGTAACAAATACAGCACGGCCGTTTTCCTTACCTACCATAGCTTCAAGACTAACCTTCAAGTCGGCCCAAAAGTCGGTTTCAGTGCGAGTGTTTATCGTTGTGCCGTTAGTATTGCTGTTGTTTTGACTTCCGTAGCTTTCGGAACTGCTGAAGTTGCCACTGTACGAGCCCGAAGAAGAACCATTGTTGTTATTTTGATTATTATTTTGCGTTACACCGCCGGAGGTAATACTGGTTTGAGTTGCCCCGTTTCGCTGCATGTAGAGGTAATTCACGGCAAAGGTTTCAGTACGCATACCTGCAGCGCGCACTTTAAACACCGTTCCTGAGCGCGCAATGTCATAGCCATATAAGTCACTGAGTAGTGACATAACTTCATCTATTGTAACTTGCTTGAGTTGCAGCGATACCGACCCAGTTACTTGCGGATGAATAGCAACACTGTAAGGCGTACCTTCAACCAAGCCTGCGAAAAAGGCGCTGATAGGCACACTTTGCGCGTTAACGTCGAAACGTTGTGGGCCGAACAAGCTGTTAGTTGAAGACACACTTTCGGGTGCTGCCAATGCAGCTGATACCGCAGAGGGAATGGGCACTGGGGTATTTAGTTGTGAAGATTTACGCGCTTTTTCTGCATCAATTTGTTCTTGTAAGTCTTGTTCAACTTTTGACACAAGCTGCTGCTGAGGCTCTGATGTACTCTGACAACCGGCCATCGCTAAAGATATGCTTAATACTCCAAACAGACGGGGTAACTTGCCCATTTTACAGATCCTCTGATACATTTTTTTTAATTGTTGTTATTGGCGCTAGAGACAATACAGTTCGTACAGGCTTGGCATAACGGTTTTTCAAAATTACTACGGTATTCTTAGTGATGCTTTCTACTTTGCCGTCGGCGATATCATCCCCTTCCCTGACCACTTTATTATTAATAATGGCATGCTTACTTTGCGCAGAATACATGATGGCGCTTAAGGAAAACTCCCCTTGCTGCGTAGCACCAATGCCTGTCATTTTGGTATTCCCAGGACGAGTTGGGTCTTGCTGTGCAAACAACAAAAATGAGCTAAAAGTGAGCACTATTGTTAGTATTAGTTTAAACACGGATAAATGTCCTTTGCGTGCTAACGGTATAAAACTCTATTGTCACTTTTCCGTTAGGGTAATCGCTGACTTGGTAATCCATCGCTTCCCAATAAAGCTTTATATTTTCTTTTTGAGCACGTTGAAGAAAGTCTCTGATATCAAAATAGCTACCGCTGAACGTTAGGGTTAGGCCGTGTCGATAAAGCGTAAGCGCCGATAAGTCTTCACGCCCTGCAAATATATTAACAGGCGCAATAGTTGCCATAGATTCCAAGCGCACTTGTTGTGCATCATCAAACATACGACTAACCAACGCTGGCATTTCATCAGGGGTGACTAGGGTCTTAAGTTCATCTCTAAATCGCCGTTCCAATATCGCATCTTTTTCTTCTAATTCTGCAATGCTTGATATCAAGGCCTTGTCGGGATCCTCTTCTAGCGCTTCGAGATAAATTTGCAATTGCTGGCTTAACGAAGAGGTTTGCGTGGCTTCAGACGCAAGCCTTCTTTCCATCGATTGCGACTTTTTCCAAAGTGGTTCGATGAAAAACGTGAAACCAACAAGTACTATCACCACTAAGCCCGCGACGAAGAGCATGATGAGTTCTCGAGGGCTCATGGCGGCCAGTTTACTGTTCAAGCTATCTTTGCTCATTCTGGTGCCACCTCAACGTCTTCATCAGCTGGCTCACTGAGTAACTCAAACGACAACACGCCATTTGGATTGCCATCCTTGTTGATATCACGGCTTAATTTAATGACTTCAAATTCTTTTTCTTCAAAGTAGGTAGCGTTTCCTAGTCGTTTTAACCACGCTGGCAGCGCACCTGGGTCGTTTACTTTGCCATATAATGACAATCGCTCACTGCGCACTACAAATCGCGTTAACCATAGAGAACCGTCTGCAACATCGGCAAAACCATTTAAGGCTTGGTAAAATGGCGCCTGCTCTCGAGTTTCTTGCCCACTCAATTCTTCTATAAGTAATGTTTTTTGGCTGACCGAAAGGTTTAACGTTTCGTGTTCTTCAGATAAAACTTGTGATGGCTTTCGTTCAGCTAATTGAGATTTCGCCATGGCTAACTCTTCATCAAGCTGGATAGTTCGCTCTTGCGCTTGGTTTAACACTGCACTTTGTTTTTGAACCGTCACGCTCAACCTCATGGTAACTAGCACGACTATCAGCAATGTAAGTAACCACACTACGAGCATTGTGCCTACGTTCAACCAGCGAAACTCCGGTTTAAACTCTGGCCAATAGAGGTTAATCCGCTGTCTCATTTTAGCTCTCCTGTAGTACTCATAGTAGGAGGTGCTATAGGTTGTGGAACCAATGCACAAAACGCAGCACTTAAGCTCACCAAGTTCAGCCGATAAACATCAATGTCTTCGCTAACTTGAATAGGCGAAATTAACTGGTCGATTTGTGCCGGAATTAACTGGCTGAGCTGCATCTTAACCGTAGTAGAATGCGGGGAGTCTAACCGAAATAAAACCGAACGGATGGGCGGTTGGCGCAACTGACTTTCAAAGTGGTCCATAGAACGTTGAATTTGCACACCCAAATTATCAAGCAGTCCCATTTCCAATTCTTCTTGGGAAAACGAGCCAATATTTTCAAAACCTTTTAACCGCCGAGAAGAATAAAGGTTTCCATCTTTAACCACATTTAAAACCACTTCTTCACCGGCTTCTTGTGTTAACAGTACGGTGGCGCTTTCCATTGACGGCATGAGCTCGCATAGCGCTAATTCAGCAGTCGTGATTTCTTTTAAAGTGACATCGGCAAATTGGATATGGCTGACAACATCAGCAATGACAGAGCGAGGTAACGCGAATACGTTTACCTTGTTAGTGCCTGCAAGAGGCACGGGCAAATCGACATAATCAAATACATAGGCTTTGTCGCTACCCAATATTTCGGCAACAGACCATTGCAGTGCGCCGTGAACTTCGTTGTCCTCAACATTTGGCCGGTCTAGCTGTAACGCATTGTACCAACTGTGAGACATACACACGCACGTTGAGATACCAAGAAGGTTTTTTTCCTTTAGCCAAGTATGAAGCTTTTCACCCCATTTTTCTGGCGTTACCGTTTCTTCGTCAACTAAAACTATTGAATCTTGCTCACGTTTTACGATGCAGAAGGATACAGACTCAGCGTCTACAGAAACGCCGAGCACATGGTGCTTGGAAACACGTCTAAATTTCTGCTTTAGGTATTGGCGCCATCCAATGTGCATTGTAAAATCTTTGGCCATGAATAATTGTGTTATTACAACAAAGTAATAACAATAGCACCAGTAGACGAAAGTTGTTTATTTTTAAGAATATTTCAATTTTTTATTAAACGCGTCACACCCCAATAACCGTTATTTTTCTCCGTTATTTCCCAGCCTCTTTTAGCCAGAAGAATGCGAATATAACGATTACTCATGCCGTGTCCAAACACAACAATTTGAGCGTGCTGTTCGGCTTTCTTTTCGAGTTCCTTTGCCGCTTTACCCACGCGATTTTTAGCCTCAACGAAAGACTCAAACCGCCCCGCTTTCCCGCAAATCCACATTAGCCTGTTTAATAAAACCCAATGCCACGCTTTTAATCTTAGCGGTAGCCTGTAGTAGGGTATATCCATTTCTTTTAATTCGGGAATAACGTCAACTGCGGGCTCGCCCATATAATAGTTCGCCGAGAGCTGCGCTCTTTTAAGCGGGCTAGCAATGATGTGATGCGCGGCAAATTCGCGCTTTTCATTTGGGTAATGGGCGCTGTCTAAAGGTGACTGATTGTACTGGCGAACCCAATTGGTAAATTCACCCGCACTTAATTTATTGTTGTGAGCAGACAACGGCTTTCCGTGCCGAATTAGAATTATTTCCTTCATCCTATCTTCCTCTATATGAATAGCTTTAAAACCAGTAGACCAACTATATCGCTGTAGTTAAGTATTTTGGACATAAAAAAGCCCGCACTTTGTGAAATAAAGATACGGGCTTTTTAAGATTCTATATTGAATATCTACGCAGATTGCTGCATATCGACACTTTTAGACACTTGAGTCGTTATATAGCTTTCTAAGTTGGTTTGCTCGCTCTGGCTTAAACGTAAACCATGCTTAGTTCGGCGCCAAATGACGTCTTCAAGAGACATTGCCCATTCGTGATCAATAAGGTAGTCCACTTCTGCTTGGTACATGTCGGCACCAAAGTTCTCACCCATGCTGCCTAAATCTGCTTTTCCTTCAAGAAACTTAACGCACAACATGCCGTATTGACGCGCATAGCGAACCCCTACCGATTCAGGTAACCATGGGTAGTCTTGTTGTAGCTGTTTAATTAAATCTGCTTTATTGGTGAAAGCGCCACCCGGAAGCGCTACATTTTTGGTCCAGGCTTTACCTGCCTTTGGAAACAGGCTAGTTAACTTATCTACTGCATGCTCAGACAATTTTCTGTAGGTAGTAATTTTTCCACCGAAAATATTAAGCAATATTGGCGAAGACTCAGTGCCGCTTAGCTCTACTTTATAATCGCGCGTTAACTCTTGCGCAGACGCATTTTTTTCTTCAAGCAATGGGCGCACGCCACTGTAGCTATGAACAATATCACTTTCGTCAATTTTGGTTTTAAAATACGTATTAACAACTTCAATAAGATATTCAGTTTCAGCTTCAGAAATAGCGGCTTGCGATGGCTCACCAACATAGTTCTCATCGGTAGTACCAACGAGTGAAAAGTCATCTTCGTAAGGAATAACAAAAACAATACGGCCGTCTTTATTTTGAAGAATATAAGCTTCTTCTGTGTCATACAATTTAGGCACAATAAAATGACTGCCCTTCACCATACGCATCGCATTTGGGTTTTTAGTGTCGGCAAGTCTATCTAGGAATGAAACAGCCCATGGCCCAGCAGCGTTAACCACAGCCTTGGCATTGATTGTAAACGTTTTCCCTAATGCGTCTTTTAAAGTCACTTTCCATAACTTGTCTTGCTTCTCGGCACTAATACATTCAGTGCGGGTATAGATGCTAGCACCTTTATCTTGCGCTGCTAACGCATTCAATACCACTAAACGAGCATCGTCTACCCAACCATCTGAGTACTCAAAACATGTTGTTATATCATTCACCAAGGGGCCTGTCGGTGACGTAGACATTTTCTTTGAGCGCGGCAATACATTACGTTTGGCTAGTGAATCGTACATAAACAAGCCAATTCGTATCATCCATGCGGGACGAAGATGCTTTTGATGAGGTAAACTAAAACGTAAAGGCCACATGATATGTGGGGCTTTTTCCAATAGCACTTCACGCTCAGCGAGCGCTTCTTTCACAAGGCGGAACTCATAATGCTCTAAATAGCGTAAACCACCATGTATTAACTTACTGCTAGAGGAAGACGTTGCACCTGCAAGATCGCCTTTTTCACATAGTGCTACCGAAAGTCCGCGACCGGCTGCATCTAATGCTACTCCGGCTCCATTGACACCGCCGCCAACCACTAAAACGTCAACGGTTTGTGTACTATTTGTATTCTGATTCATGTTCTCGCCCCTTTCGGCTTCACTAGCATGCTGGCTATTTGACAACCAAAAAGAAAACATGTCAACACAAAACGAACATTAACGAACATTCTTGCTCATTTTTAATCTACGCAATTAAAGCACTGGTTCAACATAGCCCCATGGTTTCAGATAAAAGTTTGATGTATAGCTTTTGCAGGTATTAGGTATGCCTACTGTTATGCATAGCCCCATCTTTTCAGATAAAAGTTTGATATATAGCTTTTGCAGGTATTAGGTATGCCTACTGTTATGCATAGCCGTAAGCTTACTTAACCATAGCAGTTAATACATGGGTAACAAGGATGGCGCGCCGTTACAACAATGCTGGGCAGCATGCTGTTTTGGAAGTAGATAGTAAACTGATAAGTGACTACTAAGGTTATAAGTTGGCCGTTTACGCCTTAATGAAACTGATGTTGTTTTCATCAATAATTTTTCGAATAGCAGGGGGCGGTGTTTGATCGCATACCAGGCAATCAACCTGAGAAATATGCCCCTGCTCTACCATAGCTCTTCGTTCAAACTTACTATAATCTGCTGCAAGAATAACGTGCTGGGTATGCTCTAATATCGCTTGTGATACCTTTACTTCCCTAAAATCAAAATCGAGCAGTGCACCATCAGCGCTAATTCCACTGATACCTATAATGCCGTAATCCATACGAAACTGGCTGATGAAGTCGCAGGTTGCTTCCCCAATAATACCGCCATCTCGGTAACGTACTTCGCCCGCAGCGATAATAACTGAGAAGTCTTCTTTAGCAGAAAGAATGGTCGCGACATGAATGTTATTCGTTACCACGTGCAAGTTTTTATGATTAAGTAACTTGCTTGCTATCATTTCAGTCGTCGTGCCTATGTTTATAAATAATGAAGCCCCGTCGGGGATCATGCTAGCCACTGCCTCAGCAATTCTTTCTTTTACTTCACTGTTTTGTGTTTTGCGTTCTTGATAAGGCGTATTTTCCCAACTTCGATTAAGTCCAGCGCCCCCATGGTATCGACTAACAATACCTGCCTCGGCGAGCTGGTTTAGATCGCGACGAATAGTTTGGGGGGTAACATCACAACGAGTAACCAAGTCGTCAATAGACATGAAGCCATTTTGTTTGATAAAGCTAACAATTTTTTCGTGTCTTTGCGTTTGGTTCATTGGGTCATTCCTTGTGGCGATTTAGCTATTATACGTGGTTCACCTTTGCCTGCCTACGGTAATTCGAACACTGAAATGTTCGTTTTCGAAAATATAGCATTGTTAAACTGGTGTAAATGGTGCAAACTCTTACCAAATTATGTTCAGGAGACGTGTCATGGGCCAATATATTCTTGCCATAGACCAAGGAACCACGAGTTCACGTAGCATTATCTTTGCAGCGGACGGCGCTATCGTAGCTGTTGCACAACAAGAGTTTTCTCAAAAATACCCACAAGATGGTTGGGTGGAACACGATCCAGAAGAAATTTGGGAAAGCGTAACCACTACCATGAAGCAAGTATTCGATAAGTGCTCTGTATCACCTGAAGATATAGCCTCTATAGGTATTACCAATCAACGCGAAACAACCTTAGTTTGGAATAAAAACACCGGCAAGCCTGTGTACCCGGCTATTGTTTGGCAAGACAGACGTACCTCGCAGCAATGTCGCGAACTCGACGACGATGAAAGTTTAGTGGCGCATATTACTGAATCTACGGGGCTACTGCTTGACCCTTATTTTTCGGCCACCAAACTAGCGTGGATCTTAGACAATGTAGAAGGTGCAAGAGCGCAAGCCGAAGCCGGTGAATTGCTTTTTGGTACAGTGGACACCTTCTTAATTTGGCGTTTGACCAACGGCGAATCACATAAGACCGATGCCACTAACGCTTCTCGTACCATGTTGTTCGACATTAATACTCAGTGTTGGGACGAACGATTACTCGATACCTTTAATATCCCTAAAGCCATGCTTCCTGAGGTCATGGACTGTGCTGATGAATTTGGTGTTGTAAGCAAAGATATTTTGGGCTGTGCTATCCCTATTCAAGGTGTAGCCGGCGATCAGCAGGCTGCGCTTGTTGGCCAAGCCTGCTTCCAGAAAGGCATGGCAAAAAGTACTTATGGTACGGGTTGTTTCATGATTTTGAATACAGGCGACAAGCCTCTTCAATCTAAGAACCGCTTGTTAACTACCGTAGGTTATAGGTTAAACGGAAAAACCACTTACGCCCTTGAAGGTAGTATTTTCATGGCCGGCGCTACGGTGCAGTGGTTACGTGATGGCTTGAAACTGATTGACGATGCTTCCGAAACCGAAGCGTTGGCGCAAAGAGCGCGACAAGATAATGGTGTTTTTCTTGTGCCAGCCTTTACCGGACTAGGCGCTCCTTATTGGGATCCCGATGCGCGAGGTGCGATTTTGGGCCTAACTCGAGACACCGGCATAAGCGAAATTGTTGCCGCGGGCTTGCAATCAGTATGTTATCAAACCAAAGACTTACAGAAAGCCATGGAAAGTGATGGCGCACGGCCAACCACTATCCGCGTAGATGGCGGCATGTCTCGAAACGATTGGGTAATGGGTTTCTTGTCTGACATATTAGGCGCAGAAGTTGAACGCCCCGAAATTACTGAAACCACCGCACTTGGCGCCGCATTCCTTGCTGGCCTTCAAGCTGGTGTATTTACCTCTGTTGATTCCCTTACCGAGTGCTGGAAAAGTGACAGTATTTTCACTCCTCGGCTTTCAAAAGAAGAGCGTGACAAGGCCTATGACGGTTGGAAAAACGCCGTTGCCCGTATCCGCTGTAGTTAATTTTACCTCTCCATATATAGCGCGGTAATAAACCGCGCTTTTAATATAAAAAAATATTTTTATAACATTGTCATTACAATGTAAATTTGTGTTACTATCAAAAATTAAGGAAAACGTTTACCTTTTTTCTTAATTTTTAAAAACCTTTAATTTCAACATCTTAATAATAATAATTCGAAATTTAGGTTATAAGATGTGTAAAAAGAATGTTAATAAGCTTGATCCGAACATACTTATTACGCTATTTGTACGCTAACTAAGTAGAAAATAGCCTACTCACGGAGAAAACACAGTGACACATAAAATTAATCACATCATTATTAGGCCCAATGGCCAAGCGCTCACTATTAGGCGTTGCTATTGCGACAGCCTTACACACCCCGTTGGTATTCGCTCAAGAAGAAGCGACACCATCTGAAGACCAAGTTGAAGTTATTGAAGTTAAAGGTTTTACCAGTTCACTTAAAGCATCAATGCTAGATAAGAAAGCATCTGATGTTGTTTACGACGGTATTACTGCTGAAGATATTGGTAAATTCCCAGATCAAAACGTTGCAGAGTCACTGCAGCGCATTACTGGTGTTGCTATTGATAGAAGTGGCGGTGAAGGACAATTCATTACAGTACGTGGTTTCGGCCCAGAATTTAACACCGTATTGGTAAATGGTCGTCAAATCGCTACTGAGAACCAAGGTCGAGCGTTCAGCTTCGACACGCTTCCTGCAGAATTAATTAGTGGTGCAAAGGTATACAAGAGCCCGCTAGCATCAATGCAAGAAGGTGGTATTGGCTCGACTGTTGAAGTTACCACTGCACGCCCTTTCGCATTTGATGGCTTTAAAGCTGTAGCAAGTGTTAAAGGCATGTATGAAGACATTTCTGAAGAAACAACACCACAACTATCTGGCCTTGTTACCAATACCTTTATGGATGGCAAGCTAGGCGTTTTAGCTGCTGCTTCCTTCCAACAACGTAAACTTCAAACAAATATGTTGGAAACACGCTACTGGCGTCCAGGTGTTAGCATCACAGATCGTTCAGAACTGGATAACCCAGACTATGCCGATAGCTCGCAATACAATGGCGTTTACGTTCCACAGAACTTTGACCAAATTGTTGACTTGGTAGATCGTGAAAGAACATCTGGAAACTTGGTTGTTCAATACGCTCCTAACGATGATATGACTCTTACCTTAGACGGTCTTTACTCAAAGTTCGAAGTTGATTCAGACGCCCACAGTGTTGGTCATTGGTTCACCGATAGCAACTTAGACAATATGACCTTTAATGACAATGGCTCACTAACTAGCTTAGACAGTACATTAGTTGAAGGTGTTGGTGGTGCAACTGACTTTATCCGTCGTTGATACGGTCGTGACGTTGAAATTCAAGCATTTGGTGCGAACTTCGAGTGGTTAGTAAATGACAATTTAACTGCCGTTATCGATTTATCAACATCAACGGCTGAAGACAACAGTGGTGGCGATAACTTCTTTACCGTTGTAGGTTACAACAATGCCTACAGCGTAGATTATTCAGGGACTACTACACCAACACTAACTGTTGATGGTGGTGATGCAGCCTTACAAACACCATCGTTAGGCCGCATGCATTACAACGAACGTAACGGCTTCGATACTGAAGACACTATTTCAGAATACCGTGCGGATTTCACATGGGTGCCAGATTCGGATAATGCCTTCTACAAAATGGATTTTGGTATTTACTATCAAGACCGTGAAAAAGACAACACACGTCGCTTCGCTTCAGCATGTAATGTTTACTGTGGATACAGTTTCGATATTCCTGATGAGCTACTTACTGTTTTCACTGCCGAAAACTACTTTGCTGGCGTACCTAACCAATGGTTGACGTACAACCCGGAAGCGTTCTTCGATTATGCAAACTCTGACGTCGCTGCACAGCAAATTGCTGATGCAACAGGTTTATCATTTGATGATGTTCGTGCAACCCTTGATGCAACAAATATTAGTAACCCGCAAGCAAGTGCCGACTCTTACGTTGTGGGCGAAGAACTATTAAGTGTTTACACGCAGTTCTACTTCCAAACTGAAATCTCAGATTTACCTTTAGATATTAACTTCGGTTTCCGTTACACAGAAACAGATACATCTGTAGATGGAACTGTTCAACAGGTTCAAGATTTAGAGTTTATTCCTAACGACCCATCAGACCTTAACGTTGTTTATGCGACCGATGTTGGAACGCCGATTAATGAGAAAAACAGCTACTCTTCGTTGCTGCCTAATGTAAACGTTAAACTTCAACTAACTGACGATTTGTATCTACGTTATGCTTATTCAGAAACACTTACTCGCCCAATGATGGACGACCTAGTACCTGTATTTAACGTAACGGTATCTCGTCCAGGTAACTTGCAAGCTCAAGCGGGAAATACCGAACTTCAACCATACCAAGCTTCTAGCTGGGATGTGTCTTTAGAGTGGTATTACGATGACACGAGTTACTTCTCAGCGGCTGCATTTAATAAGGAAGTTGAAGACTTCATTTCTTCATCTACTGAAGAAGAGTCTTTATTCTTAGATAGCGGTGAGTATGTATTTAGTGTGCTTCGTCCTCGTAATGGCGAGACACTGAATGTTGAAGGTCTTGAACTAGCTTGGCTACATACTTTAGAAAATGGTTTTGGTATTCAAGCTAACGCCACTATCGTAAATTCAGATGCTGAATTTAGTCTGCCAGGTTTGGGGAACTCTCAAAACATTACGCTTTTCTATGAAAAAGATGCGTTCCAAGCCCGTGTAGCACTGAACAACCGTGAAACTTTCATGCAAGAAGCGGTAAGTTCACTAGGTGGTACTGAGCCTCTGTTCACAGAGACATATACCCAAGTGGATATGAGCGTAAGCTATGATGTTAATGAAACCGTTACCGTGTTCTTCGAAGGTATCAATATTACTGAAGAAGAGCTAACGCGTCGTGGTCGCCTATCTGAACACTTTGTACAACAAGTGAATGATGGTGCTCGCTATGCAGTTGGCGTACGTGCTAACTTTTAATTATACCTAGAATGAAAGAGGGGGGCATTCGCCCCCTTTTTAGTTGTTTCTTCTGCTGAGGAGTTTTTTGTGTCAGGCAGCTTAATCCAAATCATTGTTTTCTTCGTTATTACTGCGCTTATAGGTCTACTCACCTACATTAAGTGCCGCGGACATGGACACAGTAAGGCAAGTGAAACTAAAGAATACTTTCTAGCTGGCGGTGGTCTTACATGGATCTTTGTCGCGGGCTCTATTACGTTAACTAATTTAAGTACCGACCAATTAGTAGGTATGAACGGTAACCAAATGGCGTTACTGGCATGGTGGGAATTTGCAGCCGTTATAGGCTTAATAATCTTAGCCCGTATTTTCCTTCCTGTTTATTATCACTATCAATGCACAACTACTACCGAGCTTTTAGAGAAGCGTTACAACAACAAGCATATTCGTGCGCTTATTGGGCTGCTTTTCTTCTTAGGTAGCAGCCTTATATTTATGCCAGCGGTTATTTATTCTGGCTCTTTGTTCATGATTAACATGTTTAACCTAGACCTTCCACTCATGTATGTAGCTACAGCTTTTGCCATCATTGGTGCGTTGTATGCAATTTTTGGCGGGTTACGCGCGGTTGCGGTATCAGATACGTACTCGGGTGTTTTGTTGCTGGTTATGGCAATAGTTGTAGTGATATTGGCAATGGTAGCTATCGATTTTGATTTCTCAGGCATTCCTACAGAACGCTTAACATTAATTGGTGATGCAGACTCTCCTCTTCCATGGCAAACCCTATTAACCGGTATGATCTTCATTCAGACGTTCTACTGGAGTACCAATCAAACCATTACACAACGCGCTATGGCTGCCCCTAATATCAAAGAGGCACAGAAAGGCGTGTACGCAGCAGCGATCATTCGCTTTATCATTGTTCCTAGTATAATTGTTGTCCCTGGCATCATCTCATTCAAACTTTACGGTGACATAAACGATGCAGCCTACGGAACACTAGTTGGCGACGTTTTACCTGATTGGTTGTCGGGCGTTTTTGCAGCTGCGCTAGCGGCGGCGGTACTCACAACATATAACAGTAACTTAAACTCAGCCACGGCGTTATATGTATGCGATATACACGAAGCTTACGTGAACAAAAAGCCTGAAGTGGCCAAGTTAGGTGGAATTGTTACCGCAATTCTTACTGTAGTTTCACTGGTAATGGTGCCAATCTACGCGCAAGCCGAAAGTATCATTAACTTGTTACAACAACTCTATGGTTTGCTTAGCATGCCTATACTTTCTATTTTTATAGTCGGCTTGTTGTTTAATAATGTTAACCCGTATGCAGGCATTACTGCTGTTATCTTCGGCGTGTTACTTTATTCATTCTTTAGCTTCGTGCACGCACCTTTTGGTTTGCATTATATTCACCTTATGTTGGTTACCTTAATTTGCTGTATTGGTGTAGCCTTAGGTGTAAATAAACTCGTATTTAGACAGTCGGCGCAATGGCGTGGCAGATTGGTAGATGCAGACTAGGTAGCGCAGCGTATGACGCCGGTAAATAGTGTTGTTATTGTAGGCGGAGGCACGGCGGGTTGGCTTACTGCTGGTCTGCTGGCGGCTACCCACTCTAAACAAGGCTCCACCGGCGCACGCTTGTCTGTAAAGGTTATTGAATCTGATTCGATTCATCCTATTGGTGTGGGCGAAGGCACTTGGCCTACTATGCGCAGCACCTTAGCTAAAATAGGAATTGAAGAAGCTGCACTCGTCCAACAAGCGAGTGCGACCTTTAAACAGGCGAGTAAGTTTGTTCACTGGCACACTGAAGGGCAACGCACTGGATACTACCACCCCTTTAGCGCGCCTCAAGGCTCGGCCAGTGTAGATATAACCCCGTATTGGTTACACAACGACTCATTAAACGAGTATGCCTCAGATGTATGTTTTCAACCTAGCCTGTGCGAACAAGGTCTAGCCCCCAAATTAAAGGCCGATTCAAAGCAAAGCTTCAGTGCCAATTACGGCTATCATCTTGATGCCGGTAAATTCATTAACGTAATACGTGAACACTGTAAGAAAGTGTTAGGCGTCGAGCACATTATTGATGATGTCACCGATGTTGCTACTGATGACGCAGGCATAAAGCATGTCGTGACAAAAAATAATGACCATATTCGCGGTGATATTTTTGTTGATTGCACAGGTTTTAGTGCACGTCTTATCGAAAAAGCACTAGATGTTCCCATGGAAGACGCATCCTCTGTATTGTTTTCAGATTCAGCTTTGGTGCATCAAATTGCATATTCTGATGAACATCAGCCTATTGCTTGTCACACCCTATCTACCGCGCAAGAAGCTGGTTGGATATGGGACATTGGTTTGCAAAATCGCCGGGGCACGGGTTACGTTTATTCGTCAGAATTTCAATCAGATGATGAGGCAACTCAAACGTTTATGGCTTATCTAAAATCGATAAACCCTAACGAAGAGTTACCTTCTACTTTTAGAAAAATTAACTATAAAACTGGCTATAGAAAACGTTTCTGGGAAAAAAATTGCGTAGCTATAGGTTTATCTAGTGGCTTCTTAGAGCCCCTTGAGGCCTCTTCACTGATGTTAATTGAGCAAAGTGCAATTCAACTTGCTGAGCAATTACCCGCCTACACACAGGTAATGCCCCACGTGGCAAGCCGCTTTAATCGGGCGTTAACTAATAAGTGGCAAAGCACTATAGAATTTTTAAAACTACACTATGTTCTTAGTAATCGTAACGAAGACTTCTGGTTAGCAAACAGATCACCACAGAGCATTCCACAACGGCTAGCATCCTTGCTTGAAGAGTGGCAATACCGCCCTATTCTTGATAGCGACTTTACTGATACAGATGAGGTATTTAGCGCACAAAGCTATCGCTATATACTTTATGGAATGTCACATAAGACCAACTTGAGCCAGTATGTGCGTTCAATGAGCAAATACGAGGGTGCCGATAAACAGTTACAACTTAATAAAGCCTTAATCGCTCAGTTGAAAGCGCGCCTTCCTTCTCATCGCGGCTTAATTGATACAATGCTTAATAAGCATTAAGCCTAGTACACCTTAATTTAATCAATCAGGTATTGTTATGTCGTCATATACGCCGTTAGATAGCCAAGCTCATCGCAACCTTCGTATTAAGGTAGATAAAAATTTCGGTCACAGCGCCGAGTTTAACTTAGTGTCTTTAGGCTTCAATGAGATTGCCAGTATTGCCGGCTGTATGCCTATAGTGGTTACTGCAAATGACACAAACCATTCTCACACGTTAGCGGCAGTGGTTGGCTGGCCCGAATTTGGTAACGTATATTGTAGCGACACTGAATGGATGGGTCATGCCGTGCCGCTGAGCAGCCAAAGCTACCCATTCAATTACGCTGTTGAACAAGACAAACTCACTGTATTGTTTGATGAAGACAGCCCTTTGGTTTCTAACAATAGTAGCGAAGGTGCCAGCGCTTTATTTGCATCAGATGGCTCCCCATCTGCAAGTCTTAAACAGTATCAAAGTATGCTATCTAACTTAGCGAGCGGCTCTCAACAAGCAAGTGCTTTTATTCAGCTTTAACCGACCTTGAGTTGCTATCTAATCTATCAATCACCTTACATTTTGAAAATGGCGAACCCCGTGAAAGCACAGGGCTTATGACTATTAATGAAGATAAGCTAGCGCAGCTAAACGCAGATATTATTCACCAATTGCATACCCAAGGGTTACTGATGGCAATAAATGCCATGATGCTTTCACTTAGGCAATACAACCGCTTGGTACAACTCACTAAAAATGCGAACAACCCTGTGGTTAAAATCGGGCTAAAAACTACCAACTAATTATTGGTGGAGAAGTAAAGAGCATGGTATTTTACACGCAATGTAAACGCTTTACCCAATTTAGATAAACGTCTTATTCCGCATCTTTTCTATGTTATACATGCGATATAAATGGGTGTGCGGTATTCAATCATATTTAAAACCTGAGAGGTTAACATGTCATCACTCACGGCTTTTGTCCGCTTAGACAACGCAAAAACGACTTTAATTTTCGACTGCCAAGGGCGCATGCCTACTCTGATTTACTATGGCCAGCAGTTGAAGACTGCAACGACGCCAGACATGTTAGCGCTGCTTAACACTCGCCAAGAAGCGAAATGTGCGCCGGTTATCGAGCCACCTATCTCATTAGTTCCCACCCATGGTGAAGGTGTTACCGGTTCACCTGGTTTAGAAATTTCAGGGGATGCAGATCAATGGTCTGCTGGCTTTACCTTGTCGGATATTGAGCAAACCGATACCAGCTTAACGTTTACTGCGGTTGATGCCGACAGGCAAATGCAGTTGATTACACGGGTTGTATTAGATGCTGAAACAACCGTGGCCACATTTACCTCAAGTATCGAAAACCAAGGTGAGAGCACTTTACAGTTAAACTACTTAAATGCTGCTAGTCTTGCCTTACCAACGACCATGAGCAAGATTAAAAGCTTTGAAGGAAGATGGTCTAATGAATTCCAAACTGCCGACCATGACTTGTTCTTCGGTAGTTATGTACGTGAAAACCGCCGCGGCAAAACTTCTCACGATACTTTCCCAGGCTTAATCGCGTTTGCTAATGGAACCGGTGAGCTAGTTGGTGAGTGTTTCGGCTTCCATTTAGGTGCTTCAGCTAACCATAAATTCCGCGCGGAAATGATGGCTGATGGCAGAAGCTACGTTCAATTTGGCGAACTATTGTTTCCAGGTGAAGTAACCCTCGGTGCAGGTGAAAGTTATACATCACCCGTGCTTTACGCAGGGTTTGGCGACGCTGGCTTTTCATCCCTTTCGCAGCAGTTCCATAACTTTATTCGAAACAATGTGTTAACCCACAGCGCTGATATCACCAGTGCACAGCACAAGCCCCGCCCAGTGCACTACAACACATGGGAAGGCATTTATTTCGACCATGATGAAGCCACGCTTAAAGCCCTTGCTGACAAAGTAGCCCCCTTAGGGATAGAGCGCTTTGTACTAGATGACGGCTGGTTTAAAGGCCGAAGAAATGACAAAGCTGGCTTAGGCGACTGGACAGTAGATGAAGCTATCTACCCAGAAGGGCTAGATGGGCTTATCGACCACGTTACCGATAAAGGCATGGAATTCGGCATATGGTTTGAACCTGAAATGGTTAACCCAGATAGCGATTTGTACCGCGCACATCCTGAATGGGCGTTACACACCAAAAATAACCCCCATGTACCCTTTCGTAATCAGTACGTACTCGATTTAACGAACCCTGAAGTGGTTGAGTACCTTTATAAAGTCATCACCGACGTACTAAGCACTTACCCTAAAATTAGTTACATTAAGTGGGACATGAACCGCGATGTAAATCATCCTGGCAACCTACATGGCAAACCAGCTATGAATGGCCAAATGGCGGCTTTGTATACGTTAATCGATCGCGTTAAAGCGGCACATCCGGGTATTGAAATTGAAAGCTGTTGTTCAGGCGGGGGGCGTGTGGATTTAGGTATATTACCTCACACCGACCGTTTTTGGACGTCAGACTCTAACGACGCGTTAGACCGCTTGTACATACAGCGCGGCTTCTCTTACTTCTTCCCTTCTGAAGTGATGGGCGCACACGTAGGCCCTCGCGATTGCCATATTACTGGCCGTAATTTACCGATTGAGATCCGCTCTGCGGTATCGATGTTTGGCCACATGGGTATTGAGATGGACCCCCGTGAGCTTACTGAGCACGAGCAAGACACCCTGAAATCGGCTATTTCGCTATATAAAAAATACCGCCATATTACCCACGGCGGCGATTTATACCGTATGGATGATGATGGCCTTAACGTGAAGTTTGGTTATGTATCAAAAGACAAAGCCGAGGGTATTTTTGCCTACAATAGCGTGAAAGAAACCGGGCGTACTACACCATCTCGTTTCTATTTTGCCGGGCTTGATGCCGATAAGTCCTATACCCTTGAGCGGGTTTGGCCGGGTACATTGAAAGAATACTCACCGTCTATTTTGCAAAAAACAGACGGGCAAGTATTTAGCGGTGAAGCGTTAATGAAATACGGTATGCAAATGCCGGTTTTATTCCCGCAAACTTCGCTTATCTATACCGTTAAAGCAGTGTAGTTCGATAAAAATACGCTGCATAAAGCTTAAAGAAAGCGAACCACTAGGTTCGCTTTTTTATTTGTTTTTTGAGGCTTTTCATTATTTTTGCCAAACGTTTATCACCGTCTTTTGTCACTTTCTCAAGGGTGCTAGATGCCATTGAAACATCATCAGCATTTAGGAACAGCTCGGCTAAACGTAAGTTAGCCCAATTCTTACTTGGCAACTGATGAGTATCAATATCTGTCGCCTCTAATTCAGCCAAGTAATAGTTAAGCGCATCAATTCCCGACTTAGTATATTGGCTGGTTTCTACTGCCACCCAGCCTATACGATAAGTGCCATATAGTTGGGTAAACTTACTTTCAGAATACGTGTTCCATGCTTGTTCATCTGCTTTCTGTGCTTTAACTACGTTAGTGTTTAATAGAGGGGTTAGCGCTGCTATCGCGTCATCGTATTCTTCACCATCTATATGCAATCGACCAAGCTCAAAACGTGCCCGAACTTCGAATTCAGGCTTTTCGCTAAGCTCAATTAACATTGCTTTTGCTTCAGCAGCTTTATCGTCTGCAGCGTAAATTGTTGCTGTCGCAAACTTGCCTTCTAGTGCATCCATTTGCGTAATTTTGTCAGCAAGCTTTTTGGCTTCATCTATATCGCCACCAGCGATAGACGGCGCGACTATGTAAAATTGCATTAGCGCCTGATAAACCTCAATTTCATCTGGTGCCACTTCAATTGCTTTTTGTAGGCTCGCTTTGGCTTTTTTGGCATAACCTAGGGCGGAAAAAACACTATCCATTGCTTGCGCACCCATCACGTTAGCCTGCATATGGTAAGCGCGGTAATTGTCTTTATGCTCGTCAACAAATTGAGCCGCCATATCCTCAGCGTCATCTAAATCTGTATTCATTAACGCCGAAATTAACACGTTATATTGCTTCGGGGTTTTCGATGTTATGGGCTCAAGTGCGCTCACTATACTTTCATAATCCTGCGCTTGAAACATAGCGTCTAATACGTCGTCAGAAGGTAATGCGCTAGCGTTCGCAAACGACACAAAGAATGATAAACACAGTAAAGCGGCTATATTTGCACCCTTAAACGCAGTAATAGCAGGCAGACACAAACAATGGAGAACAGTTAATTTGTTTTGATTTCGCTGGATGAACATTCCTTTGCCTTAAGTAAATAAGCGTTAAGTAGTAAATTAGCATGCTTAATATGACTTCTCTAACTGAATAAGTAACAAAGCATGTCTTGCCAGAATGAAACCTTGGTCTGTGGGTATGGTATGGGTATGCGTATGGGTATAGCACAGCGCGAAACAAAAAAAGGCCTAACACGGTTAGGCCTTTACGGTATTTTTTATTGTTGGAGATAGTAAAGGTTACGCCTATTTCTTAGGTTTGCCTTCCATTATTAAGCCTAACGCATAGCGATTGTCGAAGCCTTTCCAGACTTCTGGCACTTTGTCGTCTACGGCAACTTGCCCACTATCACCTTCAACATTTAAATAAGCACAAAAGTCAGCTTTTCCTTTCACATGGCATTCCATCATAGCCAATGCAAAGTGTTCGTTTATGTCATTCATAGTTTCTGAACGCCAAGCCGGCTCTAAGTAATGGCCAATATCGAATTCGTTGCCAAATGCTTCTTTAGGAGCGGGATGGGGTGCAATATTGTGTCTGGCATTTTTGTACGTAAGCAGTTTACTGTCTTCGTTACCTGTATTTTCAAATAACCACTGTATACCTTGGTAACCAGCAATATCATCATGATCACCAGCGACATATAGCATG
>OJCY01000055.1_pt1 | contig 35453 bp, 31 predicted proteins | sample 1592321 | NCBI WGS metagenome assembly OJCY01 (sample SAMN05416784, study PRJEB24817) | seawater metagenome | isolation source: Sea water | place: Canada:Atlantic | collected 2013-07
GCTACCCATGTACTGCTGAGTGAAATATATGCAGCAAAGATCAACAGGCCCTAGTATTACTAATTAGATAAGTTCGGCATTTTTGCTTCTTTAGCACTGCCAACACTCGTACATAGTTAATTAATAAGTCACCTACCAGCACGCCAATAAAGTGGCAGGCTCGGCTAACTCTACTACGCTTTTACTATAATCACTGGAGTTAAAAACATGCAGGTAACTTCATCGGTACCCGTTGCTAAGGTACCCGCTACTATCGTGCCTATTTTGTCGGGCGGGGGCACTCGACTTAGTGCGCATATTGGTATTTTAAAAGCACTTAAAGATTTAAATGTGGAAATTAAAACACTTGTGGGGGTATCTGGAGGTTCAATCATTGCGGCGATGTACGCCAAAGGCCATAGTATTGAAGATATGCGAGAGTTAGTAATTGCCACCGACTTTAAACAATTTACCGCTTTTTCCGTGTGGCGATTATTGCGAGAAGGCGGGTTGTCGTCGGGAGATCATTTCGAACGCTGGATTGATGATAAGCTTGAAGGAATTACTTTTGCCGAACTTCCCATCGCACTCACTATATTAGCCACAGATGTAAACGGTGGCGGCCCTGTATTGTTTGGTAAAGACAATACGCCGGACATGAAGGTTTCAGAAGCTGTACGTTATTCTATGTCTATCCCTCTACTCTTTTCCTTTAAACCTTTCAAAGAACACTTGTTGGTAGACGGCGCAATATTATCTGAAGATGCCTTGTTTGAAGATTGGCAACATGATGGCACGCCGACGGTATGCTTTCGACTTCAAAGTGCCATTCAAAAACGTAAGATAATAAAGAAAGGTGTGCTATTGCTACCGCAGTATCTATCGATGTTGATACGCACCTTTATGACAGCCATATCAAGAGAATATATTAACGCGAAGTACTGGCATAACACTGTGGTCATTAATACGGGGGAAATTTCAGCGGTAGACTTTGCGCTAACCGCTGAAATGAAGAACCATTTATTTGAACTTGGTTACGAAACCACGAAAGAATTTCTTCCTAAAAAATGTGCCGCTTTTCAATCTCTCAAAGTGGCCTCTACTGGCTAGGAAGTCCTTTAACCTGGCTTTCTAGATGTTGTAAAAGTCTTTGTACCAATCTACAAAATTCTTAACACCAACATCGATAGACGTAGAAGGCTTGTAGCCTGTGTCATTAACCAATGATGATACATCTGCATAGGTATCTGGAACATCACCAGGTTGTAATGGTAAAAGCTCTTTTTTCGCTTCAACACCCAGTGACGCTTCTAAGGTTTCGATAAATTTAAGCAAATGCACTGGTGTTTGTGCACCAATGTTATAAACCTTGTAAGGCGCTTTACTTGAACTTGGATCTGGCGCACTTGCATCCCAACTTTCGTTTGGCTTCGCCACGTTATCTAATGAGCGAATAACCCCTTCAACGATATCATCAATGTAGGTGAAGTCTCGTCTATGGTTACCGAAGTTGTATACCTGAATGGTTTTGCCTTCCAGTATGGCTTTAGTAAATTTAAATAGCGCCATATCAGGGCGACCCCAAGGGCCATAAACCGTAAAGAAACGTAATCCAGTAGTAGGTAAGTTGTATAGATGGCTGTACGTATGCGCCATTAGCTCGTTCGCTTTCTTCGACGCTGCGTATAAGCTTACTTGGTGATCGACATTATGCTGTTCTGAGAACGGCATTGTTTCATTCGCACCATAAACAGAACTTGATGATGCATAAACCAAATGACCTACTTTATTATGGCGACATCCCTCAAGGATGTTCATAAAGCCAACTAGGTTGGCATCTACATAAGCATTAGGGTTTTCAATTGAATACCGTACCCCTGCCTGCGCCGCTAAGTGCACCACTTTGTCGAACTTTTGGTCTTCGAATAAGGCTGCCATTTCAGGGCGATCTTCAACACCCATCTTAATAAATGTAAAGCGTTCACCTGCCGCTGAATTTTGAACTTGCTCAAGCCTGGCATGTTTAAGCGCGATATCGTAATAATCGTTAATGTTGTCAATCCCAACAACATCGTCACCGCGATTAATTAAATATTGAGAAACGGCTGCACCAATAAAGCCTGCAGCGCCGGTAACCAGAATTTTCATAAAAGTCCTATTTTCTATTTTTCCATTTCACGCTTTAACAGTGCATGAACGTGCTCAATTGGAATGGCATAAGAAATGCCTGAAGGATGCGATAACGCACTTTCTTTACTGTCTCTAACGTAAACTTTATTAATGACCGCAAACACCTCCCCTGTTTCAACGTTAACAACTGGGCTACCTGAATTACCTGGATAAGCGGTCACATCTAACTGATAAATTAAATCTGGATTCTTGAGTCTATCAAGACTTTTCGCGGTAAGCGATCTCGCATTATTAGAAGGCATATAATCAGGAGTAATGGTAGCAACTATGCCTTTATGTACAGCAGGGAACAACCCTAAAGCTCCCCCTAATGGATAACCAAAAATGGCTAGCTCCGTGCCTGCATCAACCAATGTGTTGCTGGCTAATTTAAACGAGGGGTAAGGATTATTCACCTTTAGCAAAGCTAAATCATGCTTGTCGTCGATGGCCAAAATTTCCACTTTATCGAAGCGTACTTGTTTGCCATCTGGCAACATTACAACGAAATGTTCGACTATAGTAGGGTCTAGCTCTTCGTCAACAACGTGGTAGTTTGTAACAACGTATTTACCATCGGCAACAACAAAGCCAGTCCCTTTTATTTGAGGTGTTGTGTGTTTCAAAGGGCTATGAAGCGCAATGGCTACCGTAGATTTTACCGAATTTTTAGTCAGCTCAACGAGGTTTTTCGCTAGCGCTTGTGTCGAGATTATACAAGCCATTATGAGTACGCATACCATTAAGCTTCTGCTTTTCGAGTCTGTTTTCACGATGCACCTTTGGGTTAATCGATATCAATGTAGACACCGGGAAAAATATAACTAACAGTTTCACTTATATTTACTAATAAATACAACTACAAAAATAATACGTTCATAATATTAGGAATACAATCTATACTGCTTAGTATGTTGCACTGCTTAGGTTGCAGATACCTTTATAGCCTTTCTGGATGTATGGTCTTTATAAATAGGTACGAATAAACATGCAAAAAAGGAAATTAATTTCTACGATCCAAACAATCTTTGGAAAAAAAAGTAGAATATCAAAAGCACTAGGCGGATATCAAAAGTTACAAGAGGTCAGAGAAATCTCTTCGCACTTTTCTGCGTATTTGACGCCACTTGTTGCAAGCAATAAGGATCTAAAAGAACAATCATATGGCATTAGGCATCAAGTTTATTGCGTAGAAGAAGGCTTTGAACCGGAAAGAGAATCAAAACTAGAAATTGATGAATTTGATGCTTACTCTACGGCTTGCATGATTGAACATAAAAAGACTCAGCGTTTTGCTGGTACGGTTCGACTCGTTCGCCCGCAAAAAGAAGATGAGTTGTTGCCTATTGAAAAATATTGCCCCTCTTCAATAACCCATCCTGAACTTAACCCAGCAAATTTTAAGCGCCACGAAATTTGTGAAGTATCTAGATTAGCGGTACCAGAAGAATTTCGCCGTCGTAAAAGCGATAAGTATGATGGTGCATCTACAGGTGTAATCAATACATCGACCTACTCGGAAACTGAACTTCGATGCTTCCCCTTTATTGCTATCGGGTTGTACTTAGCAGCAGCATCTATATCAATTAATTCGGGGATTAAGCATACCTACGTAATGATGGAGCCACGATTGGCTCGTTCTATGCGGTTCATAGGGATAAAATTCGAACAAATTGGTCCTGTAGTTGATTATCATGGAAAGCGTGCCGCTTATTATATAACACCAGAGATGTTACATAAAAACCTACCTAAAGGCTTTGCCGCTATGTTTAAGCATATTCAAGCTTCACTAGGCCATGATGTTGCGAATAATGACCTTTCTGTTAGAAACGCCGATAGAATTGTCGAGTTTATTTACAGATCGTTTTCGACCAAAATTATTAATCAAAAAAATCAACAACTTAAATAATGGCACGCTAACTGCTTTGTAAAAATGCAATATTTAGATCGCTGCATACTTACGGAGAGCAGAAATGAAAAAGTTACTACTTACAACGATTACAGCTGCGGGTTTAGTGCTTAGTGGACAAGCCGCAGCTACCCCTTTTTATCTTGATTTGTCTGACGATGCGACTGTTAATCCTTTAGGTCCTATCGAACAACTTGACCTTTCTTACGATTCTTACACTGAAGTTGTTACTTCTGGCACAGATGCTGGTCAAGTGACTACTCGTGCTGGTACATCTTTAATCGGTTATGATTTTGGCGGTCAATTATCGTCTCCAGTTTATGACGATTTCGCTGATATGGTTTTAGATGGTACAGCAATCCAGAACACTTTCACTTACACGCCTTCACCAGGTGGCTTAGGCGTTGATTTCACCACCTTCCCTTTTTCTCAAACACGTTTATCGTTTGACCTTGCCCTTGATGGTGATTTAGTTTCTGGTGTTGGTGTTGATTACACTGGCGGTTCACTTGATATTTACGCTTACGATGTATCTGACCCATTCAACCAAGATGCAGGTACTGCTTTTTTAAGCGGCCCTGTTTTGCTAATGAGCACCGAGTTTAGCTTTAGCAGCATTAATGTTGGTGAACAAGTTGTTGAAAGCCTTGTGACAGACTCAAGCTTAACTGCTGCAGGCGAAGAAGTATTTTACTTTTCTAACCTTGCAGGCACAGTGTTCACTTCTTTCCAAGAGTACATTGAAGATACGATGACTGATATCGTGTTAAGCGCTGCGCAAACGGTTTCTATCGCAGAATTAGAAGCTAACATTCTTGCTCCTTTAGCAGTTAGCGCTGACGGCACTACCGTTTTAGTATCTGATGACCACACTGCAGCAGTTACTTTCCAGGTAGCTGAGCCGTCAACCGTAGCTGTATTCGGTCTTGGCCTTATGAGCATGTTCGGTTTTGCACGCAGACGTCGTCAAAAGTAAAATTCTGATTACATTGTAATCTAATTAAAGGCCGCTCTTTCTTGAGCGGTTTTTTTTAATCACTTAACAAAGATATACCCACACTATAGCGATTTAATTATTCATATTATCTTGTATATTTATTCTGATGCGTTAGTTTAGTGTAAAGAAATAATAAGGAAATTAATGTGGATACTTCAGTTAAATTAGCGGTTTTAACCTCCCTTCTACTCTTTAACCTTACTGCGTGCAGCCCTAAATCGACTAAAGAAGTACTTCTAGATGCTGAACAACTAAAACAAGAAGGCAAGTATCAAGAAGCGTCAATAGCCTTAAAAAACGTTATTAAAGAAGAACCAAATAACTTAACGGCTAGGGAGTCCTTAGGTTTAGTGTATTTGGAGCAAGGGCTTTATTCTGCGGCGAGAAAAGAGCTCGTGCGCGCTGGCACCTCCCTGTCTCCTAATGGTGTCGTATCCCTCGCAGAAACATTCTTATGGCTTGAATCATTCGACGAACTACAAAAGTTATCTATCCCAAACACTGAAGAGAATACTGAAAGCTTTTTTGAATTAGAAATTTATAAGGCAATTGCAACGTACAATAGTGGCGGAAAGTTCAGAGCGTCAGCTAGCTTTTCTCGTCTTACTGACAATGAATTGTCAAAAATTTCCCAACTGGCAAAAGCCTACTTAGCCGTTCAAAACAATAGAATTGCTGATGCAATTGAATACACCAATAAAAGTGTAGAAGCTGAACCAGACTTTATCCCAGCACTTCAGTTGAAAGCTATTTTGGAATCAGTCGATGGGAAGTGGAACCTTGCTATTGATACCTTAACAGGCTTGCTTGAAAAAAGAGCTGATGACTACAAAATTAAGTTAAAGTTAGCAGACGCATTAATAAATAACAAAGAATATGATAGAGCTGAACCTTTAGTTAATCAGCTCTTGTCACTTTCTGCTAATCATCCTTATTTTAATCAATTGAAAGGAACGATTGAGTTTTCTAAAAACGATTTTGAAAATTCGCTTATTTACCTTGATACCGCAATTAAAAATGGTCGTTCAAATTCCGTAACCCGACTCTTAGCTGCGTTAGCAAATTACTACGAAAACAATTTAGAGCAGGCATATCAAAACTTAAAGGTAATAGTAGAAACCTTACCACCAGAGCATTTTTCTCATAAGCTATATTCCATCATTCAGATTAAATTAGGGTATAGCAATGACAGCGATGGCTCTTTGGATGATATTAGGTCTATTCCTGTCAACGAAGCACTCTATTTAGCAAAGTCTTCATCTTTGCTTATTCAAGAAGGTGAAATTGCGCAAGCCAAAAACCTGATAGAACAGATAAACACAGATGATGTACAAGACGCCGAACTTCTAAGAAGTATTGGCCTTTTAAAAATACTCACTTCTGATACTGGAATAGATGAGTTAGAGAACAGTTTTCAGCAGGATACCGATTCCGAGAAATCTTTCCTTGTACTAGCGTTCGCCTATCTTAACGCAGGGCAATTCGATAACGCAGAACAATTGGCAGTAGATTGGTTAGATGCTCACCCCGACACTGTATCGGCGCTACATATTCAAGCGCAAGCGAGCTCACGCACTAGCAACGCCAATAAGGTAGCTGGCATCTATAACAAAATTCTTGAATTAGAACCTGAACACATTTCTGCAAACTTATTTTTTGTTGAGAAAGACATTCGCGATAACAACCAAGGTTCAGCTAAAGCTAAGATTGAATCGTTAGTGGAATACCACCCTCTAGATATCGTTGTCCTCATGCGACACTTTCAAATTCAAAGCGAACTTGGAAACTATGACGCTGCACTCAAGCCGTTTAAAAAAGCGAGCAACTCATCAGATGATATAAAGTATGCATTGCTTTACGCGGGTGCTCTGGCAGAGCTAAATAAAACAGATGAACAGCTTTCAGTACTAGAAAACATCCATAGCAAGGCGGAAAAAGAACCAAAATATTGGATGATGCTAGCTGACGCTTATTGGGAAAAAAAGGACTTTGTAAATGCCTCACAGGCGCTTGAAAAATGGCGAGGACTAGAGCAAAGCACAAAGCCATTTTTAAAGTCTATCGAATTGGCTGAAATCACAAGAGACTACAAAGGCGCGCTTAAACTATTGGAAGAAGGTATTGCACTATTCCCAGAACAAACACAACTTAAACTGATTAAAGCTCGAATTTTAATTTTAGATAGTAAAATTGAACAAGCCGCTACCGTTTTCGACTCACTTAGCCCAGCTATTAAAAGCTCAGAACTAGGGCTAACAGTTCAAAGCAAACTACTAATCGCACAACGCAAGTATAACGAAGCTATTGATGTTATAGAGAGAGTTTATCAGAACGTGAAAAGCCAAGAAGTCGCCTCTATTCTTTATACCGCGCTATTCAGGGCTGATAAACAAGCTGAAGCGCTAGCATTCAGTGAAAAACACCTTTCAATGGTACCAAGCCACAATAAAATTCGTTTATTTGCCGCCAATCAACAGATTTATTCCGCCCCAGAAAAGGCGATTATTCACTATAAATACCTTGTAGAAAATGAACCAGTGCAGAGCCCACTTGTGCTAAACAATTTGGCTTGGCTTTTGAGTGAAGCAGAAAAATATGAAGACGCTTTAGTGTACGCAGATAAAGCTCAAGCTATACTTCCAGGGAACCCTTCTATAATGGCGACCCGTGGTAAAATTTTACTACAACTAGACCGAGTAGATGAATCGTTAGCCTTACTTGAAAATGCGTTTAACACTAGCGCAAATTCCCCCGATATTGGTATCGATTACGTTGTTGCACTTCTGAAAGCTAAGAATGACAGCGAAGCCCGAGAAGTATTAACGCAATTGAACCCAAAAACTCAAGAGCACGAACGTAGGATTAACGAACTGAAGGTTCAGACAAATCTTTAATAATTAATAAGACGAGATATCTCATGTTCAATTATAACGAAGCGTTCTCGAGAAATATTGGCTGGGTAACAGAAGCTGAGCAAGAAAAGATTAAAAATACTAAAGTAGCTATCGGCGGACTTGGTGGTGTTGGAGGCGATCACGCCATTGTATGTGCCCGAATGGGCATTTCAAACTTTCACATTTCTGATTTAGACGAATATGATTACGCCAACTTCAATCGTCAGGCTGGTGCTTTTATATCTACAATTGGTGAAGAAAAATCAGTTGTGATGGAAAAAACGTTACGAGATATTAATCCCGATGCACATATTAAGAATTTTGACAGAGGAATCTCGCTGGAAAACCTTGAGGCTTTCTTAGATGGTGTTGATGTTTACATAGACAGTTTGGATATCTTTGCTTTAGAAATAAGAAGACAAGTCTTCCGTCGCTGCTATGAATTAGGTATACCAACCATTACTGCCGCACCAATGGGTATGGGCACTGCCATGCTATGTTTCAAACCAGGGGGTATGTCATTCGACGAGTACTTTGCAATGGTTGACGCTCCCCATGGCGCTGACGATGTCACTAAGGAGCGATACTTCGAAGATAATATTGTTCGCTTTGTAATAGGCGTTTCTCCTTCTGTCCAACAGAGGCATTATCTCGTTCAAAACTCATCCGTTAACTTTATGAAAAAGAAAGTACCTTCAACGTGTATGGGTATTTCGTTAGCGGCGGGAGTTTTGTGTACCAATGTACTGAAACTGCTATTAGATAGAGGTGAGGTAATCTGCGCTCCACGAGGCCTCCACTTTGATGCATACCGAAATAACTTGATAAAGACATGGAGACCTTGGGGAAACAGAAACCCTTTGCAAAAGTACATGTTTAAGAAAGTGAAACAGATTTTAGAAGAAAGTAAAGACACGTAACCATGCCATCTACATTGCAACTTATAAAATCCGACTTAAAAAGAAAACAGGAAATTTTCCATCAAGATGGCGCTGAAATTTCATTATTTAGGACGTGTCTTACTGATGGAACTAGTGCTAATATCCTTTTCCGCTTGGCTGCAAGGTGCGCAAAGACGAAAATTTTGGCTCCTATCGCGTTGATAATTCAACACGTAAATAGGGTTTATAATGGCTGTGTTATCGGTGTAAATGCGGATTTCGGCGAAGGTTTTGTCATTATGCATCCTATCGGCGTAGTCATAAACTCTAAAGTAAAAGGGGGTATCAATATCACCTTAGAAAGCGGTGTTGTAATGGGTGATGAAAAAGGAAAGTCTCCCACCCTAGGCAGCCATATATTTATTGGTGCTGGCGCTAAAGTTTTTGGTCCAATCACTGTGGGTAATAATGTAAAAGTAGGCGCTAATGCAGTAGTAGTAAAAGACGTAGAGTCTAACAAGACTGCACTTGGCATTCCCGCGAAATCAAAGTAAGCATAAATGAAGTATATTGAAATTTTATTCTGGGTTGTCTCGTTAGCTATTATCTATAGCTATGTTATCTATCCTTTGATTTTAATTTTGGTCAGCGCCTTGGTTCAATGTGTTAGAGACACACAGTACACGCTGATTAAAAAAGAACGTCGTATTGACATTTCTGACAGCTCTTCAGTCACCATTGTTATCTCTGCATTCAACGAAGAGTCTTGTATAAAAGAACGAGTAGAAAACTTACTCTCAATGGATTACCCAGCAGAAAAACTCAATATATTTGTTGCATCTGACGGAAGCACAGACAATACCAATGCCATATTGTCATCTTTTGACGACCCAAGGCTGAGTACTTTTTGCTTCGAAGAGAATAGAGGCAAAATTAATGTATTAAATGACTTGATGGAACGTGTTACTTCAGAAGTAACTGTTTTTTCAGATGCTAATACCGTCTTTGAAAAAGACGCGGTAACTCAACTTGTTATGTCTATCAACCAGAAAAATGTTGGGGCGGTGTGCGGAGAATTGGTACTCGTTGATGCGCATTCTGGAGACAATAAAGACAACCTTTATTGGAAGTATGAACAAGTATTGAAATTCCATGAATCAAGATTAGATGCTCTATTAGGAGCGAATGGCGGTATCTATGCCATCAAAACTAAATTTTATGTTCCACTGCCAAGTAACACGATTATCGATGACTTTTGTATTGTAATGAATGTCGCACGCCAAAACCAATCCGTGGTTTACACGCCAGAAGCAAAAGCGATAGAAGAGATAGCGCCAAGCATGCGAGAAGAAGCTAATCGTCGTATACGTATTGGCGCAGGCAATTACCAAGCTTTTGCCAGACTTACTTGGTTACTCAACCCTAAATATAAATGGCGATGGTTTTCTTATATAAGTCATAAAGTCATGCGTTGGTTTGTACCGCATTTTATGATCATCTCTTTATCTACGAATTTCGCTTTGCTTTGGCATAGCCATTCGATTTACACTTACGTTTTTAGCGCGCAGGTTGCATTCTATTGCTTATGGCTACTTGGAAGCCTTAAGCTTTTAAAAAACATACCTATTGTTAGTGGCTTAGTCTCATTAATAACGTTTTTTGTATCGATGAATATTTCGCTTTTTCGCGGCTACATTAGATATTTAACAAGCAATTTATCTGCTACTTGGCAAAGGACATCTCGATGATTGCAGTTGTTGCAATAATTATACTCACACTCTTCATAGCAGCCTTTATTTTCATTATTAAAAAGAAGAAAATGCAAAGTTGGCTATGGAACTATACCAAGAGTCAATTTACATCATCGCCAGAGCCTTCAGGAACGAAGCATGTTATGTTTTGCTTCGTTGACCATTATGAGCCTCAATGGCTTAACAAAGATAATATTGAATTAGAAAGAAAACGTGTAGACCGTTGGATGACTGATTATCCTTTGATGGCATCGAAATTTACTGATTCAGATGGTTGCCATCCCAAGCATAGTTTTTTTTACCCAGAAGAAGAATATAGAAAAGAACATCTAGATAAAATCTCAGACCTTTGTGCCAAAGGCTTTGGCGAGATTGAAATCCATCTACATCATGAGAATGATACCAGTGACAATTTAAGGAAAACCCTTTCCGGTTTTGCTCAATGCCTACACGAAGAGCACAATGCGTTGAGCATTGATCCCGAAACAGGAAAACCCACTTACGCATTCATCCATGGTAACTGGGTACTGGACAACTCACACCCTGAAGGTCATTGGTGTGGTGTCAATGATGAGCTAATTGTACTGAATGAAACAGGTTGCTACGCGGATTTTACTTTTCCGTCTCCCGATACATCTCAGCCTGCCATGCTTAATACTATTTATTACGCAAAAGATGACCCTGATAAGCCGAAATCGTACGAAACCGGCAAACCAATTGAAAAAGGCGGAAAAGCGTGGGGCGACCTACTTCTTATCCAAGGCATTTTAGGACTGAATTGGAAGGTTAGAAAAAAAGGAATTTTCCCGCAAATTGAAAATTCTGACGTCAGACATACCTTCCCCCCTACGCCAAACCGTGTCGATTTGTGGGTTGACGAAGGCATACATGTTAAAGGCAAGCCTGAGTGGGTATTTATAAAAATTCATACTCACGGTGCGCAAGATGGGGATATGGATACGCTGTTAGGAAAGCCTGTTGAAGCAATGCATCGCCACCTTAATGAGAAATACAACGATGGCGAAAATCACTTACTTCATTATGTTTCGGCTCGAGAAATGTACAATATAATCAAAGCTGCAGAAGCAGGCGAAGAGGGTAACCCCAATGCTTATAGAGATTATATTTTACCCTCCCCATCATTTAAGCGGCTTTAAGTTTGACGATGTCTCGTATTAAGAAGAAATTCGGAAACTTGTTAGGGCTGGACAAGTATTTTTGGTCATCCAGACCAAATGGCTTATACAGTGTTAATTTCCATCGGATTGGAGATAGTGCAGATACGCAATTCGACCCTTGTGTTTATTCTTGTTCCACGAAGGAATTAGAGCAGCATCTCACATTTTTTAAAAAACACTTTCGAATAATTAGTTTGAGCGCACTTAGCGAATACCTTCGTACTAACGAAAAAATCAATGAAAGAGTGATGTGTATAACGTTTGACGATGGTTATATAGATAATTACAGCAATGCACTCCCAATACTCAAAAGCCTTAATGTCACTGCTAGCTTTTTCATAGCAACAGGGTTAATAGGAAATACCGTTGTTCCTTGGTGGGACAAAGTAGCCTATTTACTTAAAACGTATGACCCAAAAGCAATCAAACTCTCGGGATGGTCTGAAAAGGTCATTAACCAGCACGATGGTGATCACTTTATCCGTGCTGTGTTGGCATCTATTAAGCACTGTAAACGCACCGCGGAAGAACAAATCAAGGAATTAGAAGCATATCTCAACCATTCAGGTTTGTACCCTGCCGCTGAGTTTATGGACTGGAGTCACTTACAAGCACTTATAGATAATGGTATGGAACTAGGTGCTCACTCCCACAACCATGATATTCTTACCAAGCTAACCACTGATGAGCTATTTTACGAACTTAGTCATTCAAAAGCGCTTTTAGAATCCAATTTACAATGCAAGATTTCAGCGTTTTCATACCCCGTAGGAAACCGCTCTACGTATGATGATAATGTTGTAGACGGCCTTAAAAACAATGGTTATGAATTAGCTTTTAATTTTCAACCAGGCATAAATCAACTCCCTTCTTCTTCACCTTATGATTTACATCGTTTCCCAATTGCACCTGGAATGAGTGAAGCCGATTTGATGCAGATGTTCGGTTATGCCAGGAAATTTTAAAAATGAGAATTATCCATTGCGTAAGTAGTCTGCAAGTTGGCGGTGCTGAAAAATGCGTGAAAAATTTAGTGTCGAGACAAAAAGATAAAGGGCTAGACGTTTCAGTATTATCATTTGGAAACAAAGATGATGCATTCCAGCAAAGTATCGAATCGGAAAACGTTGATGTGATCAATGTGAATGGGAATATCATCCTACGTCTATTCAAACTGATAATCGTTTTATTAAAATACTCATCAATACATATACATTCACCTGCTGTTATTAAAGCATTCGCCCCCATTTTTCCCTTACTACTTTTTAAAAATACTATTTACACTATTCATGGGGAGGTCGAACCCCCTATAAGCTTTTTACGTGGTTCTCACAAAATTGCATCTATATATCTAGATAAAATATTTGCGGTTTCTGAGCCTATAAAGGCTGGGATTTTTCAACGCTACGGCTGGCACTCAAGCATTGTCGAGGTTGTTAAAAATGGTGTAGAAGTGGCAGAAGCCCCTCATAGGGTAGGACACGGTGAAAAACTTAATCTTTGTACTGTTTCTCGCCTAGTGCCATTAAAAAACATTGAACAACTTATCGTGAACTTTGCTGCCAAAAAAGCACACGAATTTAGCCACTTACATGTCTACGGAAATGGTCCAGAGCTTGAAAAGCTAACCACACTTACAGAGAGGTTGGCAATGTCGCCGTTTGTGACATTCCATGGCGCAGTCTTGGACGAAAAATCAATTTACGAAGATAAGGACTTATTGCTAATTAACTCCACTACAGAAGGTCTCCCCATGTCCTTACTCGAGGCAATGGCTAGAGGGATACCCGCGTTATCTACCGATGTAGGTGATATTGGTGCTGTTATTAATAGTGGAGAGAATGGATATATTTATGACAGGAATGATATGAACACCTGGCTTAAACATTTGAACAATTTAAATGGTGAACGAAAAGAACTGAAAGAAATGGGCGAAAAAGCTTACCGTTTTATCGCAAATAACTACTCGATTGACAGTGTATCTATGCTATATGAGAGCTACTACTCATGAGCAAAAAGAAACCTCTACTGTTCTTCACCAATTTGCACCCTCTCCCTTGGCAAGAGACAAGAGCAACTTACAACCTGGAAGAAACTAAACATCTAAGCGAGCATTACAACATAAAAAAACTCATTCCTGTACCTTGGTTTATATGGTTAAAGCAAGTATTGGTTAATGGATATCGCACTGATAAAAACACATGCTTATTCCCCTTTTTTTACGTTCCAAAGGTGATGACCTCGCTACACCCCCTCTTTCTTGGAATCTCCATAGTTATCTCTGTTAAGCCATTACTTTGGTTATTAAGTGCTAATCGAGTGATAGCAAGTTGGGCTTATGCCGAAGGTGTTTGTGCGGCTTTCTTTAAAGGCTTGGTAGGTAATAAACTTATCATTGAGAGTTTAGGGAGCGACATTAATGCGTTAATGACGAAACCGCTTCATAAACGTCAGATGAAATGGGCGTTTAAAAAAGCCACCTTTGTAACGGGTAAAAGCCAGGCTTTGGTCACCGCCATTCACAGCCATACATCGCGAGTAAACGCAGAAGTCGTCTACAATGGCGTCGATTTCGAGTCATTTACCTTAAGATCCTCTCCCGTCTTCACATCAGCTGAAATTAAACTCGTATTTATAGGTTCAGTCATAAAGACAAAAGGCATTTTTGAATTGATTGACGCCATCGCATTATTGAAAAAACAGAACTGCACCATAAATTTGAACTTATTGGGCGCCGGCGCACAGATGAAGGATCTTGAAGAAAGAATAAGCCAGTTAGGTGTTGCCGACAGCGTAAACCTAGTCGGTCCTATACCCCACGATAGCTTAATGAATTTCATTCATGATTCAGACGCTTTAATTCTGCCAAGCTACCGAGAAGGTGTCCCGAATGTCGTCATGGAGTCACTATCAACTGGAACGCCTGTGATTGTTACCAAGGTGGGAGGAATACCAGAGGTAGTACAAGAAAACACGAACGGAGTATTCATTAACGCCCTCAGTGGTGAAGGGGTTATGGAAGCCATCTTGAAGGCAAAGAATACCGAATGGCAGTGCAATGCAATACGCGCTTCCATTTCTCACCTTACTTGGGCGAACACAGCGCAACATATCCAATCTTTATTAGAAATTAAACAATGACAGTATACAACTCTTTGGTTCAAGTACCTTACTCTGACTTTGAATTTGCGGTTAACGAAGCTTTCGAAAGCAAGCAACCTTTCAGCTTTATTCGTCTCGGTGATGGAGAAGGTGCTTTATTAGATTTTGATGAGCAGTGCTCATTGGAAGATATGGAATATTTGTCAGAACACGTAGGCAAAAAGGCGACTATCAAACAGCTTTCCACATTGAAAAATAACTTGGAAAAAGCCATCGATAATACGAATATAGTTGGTATTAGAGATGATGTACTGGGCGTCTCATTTGACGAAGGTTTACTTAAACAAAACGATGAGCAGATTTTCTTAGCGGCGTTTAAACAAGCCTTTACGCTGCGCGCCACCGAGTTAAATATTTGCTATTCGGATGCTAGGCGTATTGCCAAACTTTATAAAGCTATTAAAAACAATAATGCTTATTCTCGGCAGAAGTTATGTACACAGTGGATCCCTTTTGACTATTTTCTTTCAGGAGCTCTGACCAATTTGCTTGAACGAGCAGGTGAGATTGGAGTGATTACTGCTCGTGTAAATATTCCTGACAAACTCAGAAAAGCATTAAACATCAACGTTATTGAACACATCACCCCCGATAAAACAGCTAGGCAAATAGGAACTCTCATTCCACATTACCCAGTTCACTTCAATAGAATAAAAAGTGAGATAAACGTAAAATATCCTGGAATGCCCTATCTAGTTGCAGCAGGTTTAATTGGAAAAAGTTATTGTGCCGAAATACAAAGGCAAGGTGGTATTGCTTTGGATATCGGCGCACTGATAGACTGCTGGGATGGCCTATATAGCAGACCCAAAGTCATAGAATCAAAATTCGATGTTAAAAAGAGCTTAATGGGCAAGAAAAAGCTGCCGGAAGAGCTCAAAATGACAATTGAAAATGCTAAACGGCTACGCGAACTATTTCGCAAGACCAGATGCTAATTCACACCGAACTGAATTTAAATCGATAGGTACTGATTACATTGAGTAAAAAACGTCTTCTTTCCTCTGGCTTATTTTCACTTATTGAAAAAATAGTCACTGTTTCCGCCATGCTAATACTGACCCCTAGTATTATCACCAGTATTGGCAGCGACGGCTATGGCTTATGGCTGTTAATACTTTCTTTAATGGCTTTTTTTAACATTATTGAACTTGGCTTTCCCGCAGCGGTTCAACGATTTGTTACGTTATACTTAGAGAAAGGTGACAAAGAAACGGCAAACGTCTTTCTTACCACGTCTTTGTTGCTGTTTCTCAGTTTGGGAACCGTATCAGCACTGTCGGCTATTTGTGTGTTTAATTACCCCCTTTTATTAGGGTTAGGTAATGACTATCAAGATACTTTGATGCAAGTCGCTTTAATTTTCGCGCTGAAGATTGTAATGGACTTTAGCATGAACCCAGTCCATGCGATCTATTCTGCACATTTAAGGGTGGATGCGGATGCGGCCCTGTCGACGCTAAATGTCATTGTGAAGTCATTGCTCATATTTTATATAGGAAGACAGCATGGTGTTGTAGCAATGGCTTATTGTGCCGTTTTAACGGATGTATCGATTAACCTTTTGAAGATTGGCGTGGCGAGAAAAATTTATCCTTATTGGAGTTTAAATGTTAGTAATATTAGCCTCAGTCGCGTATTAGAGCTCTTTAACTTTTCCAAATATATTATCATTATGGCTTTTGCTCGGATGGTAAATCAGCGCTCTGCCCCTATACTCATTAGCAATATTATGTCCGTTAAGGCCGTCGCCATATTTGGTGTCGCTCAAAACCTAATAAATCATGCTGATTCACTCAACAGTTCAATTTTTCAAGCCTTTTCGGCTTTTTTCACAAAATTGGTTGCTAGAGGTGATGACCTAAATGAATATGTAATTAAAACTGCTAGACTTTGCTTTTTGGTATGTTTAGTTTTAACTTTAAATTTAATTATCTTTAGCAAACCGTTTATTAGTATTTGGCTAGGAAAAGGATTCAATCAAGCCTCTGAAATTATTGTCATTCTATCATTCGCATTATTAAATCGACCTTATTCTGTAATTTTCAGAAACATATTAATCGCTCAAGCGAATCACAAAAATCTCATGTATGTTTCTATAATTGGCTCAATTAGCACGATATCTTTAACTTTATTATTGGGTAGAGCTTTTGGATTAATTGGTGTAGCGTTTGCCTTTACATTTATTTCATACATTACACAATTCTTGCTAAATCGTATGATCTTTGTGAGATTCAATAGAATTTCGCTTTTGAAAGCAGACGCGTTCTTTATTTTTTCCGTTACCATATGTATCTTGGCAAGCTTTTATTCAGAGCTTATTTCAAATCCAATTCAAAATTGGTCATCTTTAGTCTTATCAGCATTTTTATTCAACCTAATAGCAATACCTTCATTGAGCTTGCTATTACTTCCGCGAGAGTTTTTGAAATCATTAATTGTTAGAATCAAAGTATAGCAAATTATAATTTATGATATGGATAGCCAAAATGTTTAATGCAATTAGATATAATGAAGCGACATACCGCCTAATGAAATGGTGGTATGGTTTAGGAAACCGTTCAGTTAAAGCATATGTTTTTGTTTGTTCGACAGGAAGATGTGGTACGAATACGATATCTGATGTTTTCGCAAATTCAAATGAAGTTTCAAGTTTGCATGAACCCTACCCAACTATGTACTCGAACCATAGCGATTTGCCCCTTGTACAGCAGAGGCAGCTTAGCTTACTAAAGCGTAAGTATTTAAATATTTTAAAAGCTGCTAATTACAAACTGGCATATGTCGAAAGTAATCATATGTTTATTAAAACATTTTTTCAGATCGCTTCTGAATTTCTTCCCTCTGATAAAGTAAAGATTATTCATGTCAAAAGAGATCCTTTCAGTGTTGCATCATCGTTTTATGCGATCAATAGTATTCCTGGGAAACCTCCCACTGGTGATAGATTTCTACTTGACCCCTTCGCGGATGGGAATCTATTGGACCTCCGCCAAGAGCTTACAAGTGAGAATTTTAGACATGATTTTTATAAATGCCTCTGGTATTGGTATGAAACTGAGCAAAGAATTGCAAAAGCAAAACTGCTCACAGCCGATAAAATAGATTGGCTATTTTTAGAAACTAAAGATTTGAATTCTCCAACTAAAATACAAGAACTCATATCTTTCGTGGGTCTAACTGACGTCATGCCTAACATCCAAGATCTCGTGGGTATGCGCTCAAATCAAAAAAAAGTACAAAAATCACATTTTTCAAAAATCGACTTCAAAATATATGAGGAAAGATTTAATCAACTTTTGCTATCTAAAGGCTTTATGCCTCACACTGAGTGTTGAATAGATGTGTAACGATTCAAAAAAAAATAATCCGTTAGTATCGATTATAATTCCTGCATATAACTGCGAAAAATTCATTGAAGAAACTGTAAATTCGTGTTTAAAGCAAACCTATCAGAATATAGAAATTATTTGTATCGATGACTGCTCTTCTGATGATACATTTAATGTATTAAAGTCTCTCTCAATAAGCTGCCAAAAGCTTACCGTCGCTCAAATGCCGTTCAACTCGAAACCTGCAGCAGTTAGAAATTTAGCTATTAAGATGTCCAATGGTTCTTTTATTCTCCCTTTAGATGGTGATGACTTAATCTCGCCATCTTACATTGCGAGAGCGATAACCGTATTTATTGAAAACCCCTCCATTTCCGTTGTTTATTGTAAAGCAAATTACTTTGGTGAAAAAACAGGAGGGTGGCAACTACCTCCATTCGATGAACTAGAGATTATCGAAAAAAATATGGTTCACTGTTCAGCACTATACCGTAAAAACGATTGGCTAAAGCTTGGAGGCTATTGCGAAAATCTGATACACGGTCGAGAGGACTGGGATTTCTGGCTTCAATTTGTAAAACGAAAAATGTTTTTTTACCGCATACCAGAAGTTCTCTTCTTCTACCGACAACTACCTAAGTCAAGATCAAGTTTTCTTACTGACACAGAGAAAGTTAAAAATACATCTAAGTTAATCTACCGTAGGAATGTAATTCTACATATAAGAAAAATGAAGAGAGAAGGAAGTATCAATTCAATTAAAATGTGCAAAATGATACTTTCATCATTTTATTGGCGTTATTTTCCACCTAAGTGAGTTATCGTAATTGAAGGCGAGCCGTTGTTTCGACAGTACTTTATTCATCAATTTGGTTGAGTGATTTTGAGCGTAACTATTATGAACGCGTATTTTTCTTTGACTACTCCGCGAAAAATACAGTTATAGATTTGTTGCGCGGAAATACCTAGCTCTGCGGCTACTGATTGTTGGAGTTACCTTTTTTATCTGCTCTGCGAACAGCCTCCTTACGAAACTCTTCAGTGTATGCATGAACCTTCTTTTTACTAGCCATAAGCCACCTCTTATCTAACTATAGGTGATGTCCACTTTGTTTGGGTAAGTCCTTTATATAACGCCCAATAATCGCGTATTCAATCTAGACCTTTATAAGGGTCACCGAATCTTAACTTCTGGTAGAGCCAAACTATTTTTCTTCTATAGTGCTGGCTTACACTACTAACGTTTTCTAACCACCTCGAAAATAGCATGGTCTTATAATGTAAAAATAGCTCTTCAACTTCGCTACCATCAGATCTTACCCTTGATGCTCTTAAAGGAATAAAAGACACATCAAAAGCGGATGTGGAATATTTCACTAACCTTTCGCTGTGGATTGGACTATTAGTTTCCTCACAAAATTTAAGCATCTTATTAAATCGTTTCCCATAGGCAACTATGGCCTCTTCACCAGTGACCACAGCAAACCTGTCGTTATAACCACCACAATGCTGCCAATTAGGTAGGGCAAGAGAGTTTTTATGAATTCGTTTACTTGCTTGCTCGATGATGGTCCTGAAGTCATCGTGGTAATGCAAATCGGGACGTAAAAACAATACAATATCAGGCTGCCATTTAAGGCATTTATCAGTCACTGAGGCCATTGAATAAAGCTGATGGTATAGATTTTTAATAGACTTGTTCTCATCTTCCCAGAAGTCACCAAACTTTATTACATTCTTGTAAGTAGAATCAGCTAGAAATAGCTCTGGCGGCTCAAAGTATATATCATCAGGAGAAAGTAAATAAGCATCGTTAGGGTCGATAGTGCCCTTCTCTCCGCTTCTATTGTTTTCAACACGTGTTTGCTCAAAGAAGTGCGCAAACACTTTATGTTCAAAATTGAGCGCCGCTATAGAAGAATATATATTCGCTTCAATGTTTCTATATGTAGTAGAAACACCTCTAGTTATTCCAAAAAAACAAATTGCTACTTTTACTGTCATGACTATCTCAAATTCTAAAGTACGCGCTCAAAACATTTAATTAAAAGGGCATCTGGTCTCAAATTAGACTCATAGTAGCGGTGATTCTCTTTCATCATAGAAAACCTAGTGTCTGTACTTTCATCTAACCTAATAGCTTGGTCTACGCACTCTTGTGCTGTTGTAAACGCCAGGTAGTGACTTCCTTCAGCTAAATCAGGAACATAATTTAAGTTTTTTCTGTAACAATCGATTTAGACATAGCATTATACTCACCAAACTTCCATCCTATAAAGCCGTGAAGCCCCGTTGACGCAATATAAATATCATGAGACTTCACAGTGTTCTGTTAATTACTTTTTGTCGTTAGACCAGCGCTATCAACCACTAATTGAGGGTGTTGGTTGACTGCGAAATCAGTCGCAATTAACCCTCAGGGAAATCGACTCCCAAATTCATCTTTTAAAAGCTCAATACACTTAGCACGCTGGACATTGATTTCTTCTCTTTGCGTTTTTTGCTGGTCGCTAATTTGGAAATAACTATCGCTCTCAGTGTCCCAGAGGCGAGCTAAAAAAAGTACTTTAGCCTGTTCTCTTAAAACAGGGGTAGAACTAATATTAGAAACTGATGCTTTAAAATGTAGTTTCCCTAGAAAGTCTACTTGTTTTATTAACTCTTTTTTCCACTCTTTGGTGCTGTAAAAAAGCGCACAACGTTTAAAATAATGATCAGTCAGTGCGTACGCTTCAAGGTCAATTGCCGCACTATCAGACGTATCAAAGCACAACTTCTTACCCGCAAGCTCGATATGCAGGATGTTGGGCTGAACGCTGAACGGCACAGTACTTTTACGTGCTTCTTTCCCAACTCGCATGGATACCTTGAACCTACCCTAGCGATGCAGCATAGTTAAGCCCGTATAGATTTGCTGCAAATGATTTGAGTTATTATCAGCATAGACAGTACATTTCAGCTTATTCACTTTCGACTCCCTTCAATACTACAACCCCGAGAATTGGTAAATGGTCACTACCCATATCTTCTCCCACCTCGGAATGAATAGGCATGAATGCTTTATTTACAAGTAGGTGATCTATGCGCGGGCTTAACAATCTATTTTTACGCGTTAAGCCATATCCATTACCGCCAACGGCGAAAAGGTTGTATAGGTCACCCCAATACTGTTCATATTGGTAGTTTCTATCAGTGATGTTAAAGTCCCCAGCGATGATCACTGCGTCGTTATCGGTCCATTTATCTAATAAAGCGCGAGCTAGACCAAATTCAACAGCCTTTGTATCCTTAAACAAGGATACTTTTGATTCAAATCCTTTCAACGTGTTGAACCTATACCCAAAATTAGATATCGAGGCAAAATGAACATTGGCTAACAGGACTGAATCCCCCCTGATTTTTGCACTGTGCAATGAAACAAACCGACCCCATCCGCCCAAGGGTTTTCTATCCAGACTATCCAATTCCTCAAGTTCAAAGCGCGATAAGATACATAGGCGCTGAACGCAATTAGTATAAACGCTGTCATCTTCACCTACTTTGAACTGACCTAGGCGCGATGCCTCTTGGATAAACAGAATATCTAAATCTTGTTCTATGAACCAATTGTATAGTTCTGCTTTTTCGATACGTTGAGCGACATTGTAAGATGCGATTGAGAGCTGATTTTCATGCTCCGTCGCTGCGGTAACTTTTTTACTGAAAAAAGAGAGGTTAAAAGGTGAAGCAAAAAATATGGCAAGTAATGCTAAGGGGACCAAGTATCGTTTTGACTTTCCGAGAAATATTAACGCAGGAACACACAGTAGAAGCAAAACATAGTCTGGTAGAAAGTCGAGAAAATAAAAAATATCAAATAGCTCTATATTAAGGATAAAAGCTCCACTGACCACGAATACTATACAAAGTAGGAGTATGCTAACTACGCGACATAAAGCAAGAATCATTATTTTCGGTCCCGATATATTTTTAGTGGCTATTTTTAATGGTGTTTGGGCTTAATAGCTAGTCGCGTAACGACGCAGTACACGGGTCATTTTCCATGAATCTTTTTATATTCTTCGTGCTTAACGCCAAATAGCCCCATAAAGGTACCAACGCCAGAACACACCCTGAACAACCCATCAACAAGCGTACCTTTACTGCGCAAAAATAACGCTTTAACTATTAGCAAAACACCGCGTATCACGCGGACAATAGACAAAATACTGCTCTTTAACACAGCTTTTAAAAGCGATTCCTCAAAAATATGCGAACGTGTAAAGCCGATCCCCGAACGAAATCCGCGACGACAAAACCACTTTATATTTTTTCTGCTTGAAGGCATTTCTTCAACAACTGGGGCATCGGTGTAGATACACCTAAACCCAGCATGGGTACATTTAAGCGCAAAATGATAATCACTTGCCCCAGTCATCGCGAAACGTTCATCAAAACAGGGTGACATCTTAGCCAGTACGTGTTTACTCAACAGTAAGTTATTGGTGTAGAAAACACTTAACTCCTGTCCTTCGCTTTGAACGGGTGCTGGGTAAAGAATTTCAGTAGCCCAGTTCTGTTTTCCAGCTTCGTCAACCGAGATAACATGGCTAGTGACGATATCTGCAGCGTACTTTTTGGCACTTAAAACCAAATCCGAAGCCCAAGTTTTCTCTTTAGGCCATTCGTCGTCGTCAATGAATATTAAATAATCGCTATTCATGGATGTTGTAATAGAAACGCATTTATTACGGGCGTATACAATGCCCGCCTGTCCTTCAACGTCATAATGGATTGGTATACGGCCAGAACGACGCTTATCTACAATGTCCTTTGTTTCTTTATCACATGCGTTATCGACAACTAAAATAGAAAGCGTTAGATCTTCTGAAAATACCTGCTCCTGTAGAGCGTCGAGTAACCGAGCTAACCAAATAGGCCTTTTACAAGTGATAATAGCAATAGTGACTTTTTCCATGGCTGGCTTTCTCAATATTTGGTTCTTAAAAACGATTCAATTCTTTTGAGCGGCCAACTTAGCTTCCACCAAATAGATTCATAGGCATCTAAAAAGTGACGTTTGAAATAAACCTCTTCTGTTTTGACCGCATTCAAATGCTCGGAAAGCACACCCGACAAAGACGCTAAATAAACTTTATATTCATTAACTGACTCGGCTAGGCGGGCTTCATCCACCACGTCACTACTGAGTATTTCAAAGACTTCCATTGCAAGGTTAACAAGAGGCTCATTAGGTACCTCTACTGCCTTTTGATTCTTTAACTTTTTATCTATAAAACTTTGCTTTGGGGTATTTTTCCCAGTAGATATTTCGAAATGTTCAAATATTTTTCTTGCTGAATCATCTGGAGTATTTAACAAATCTTGATACTTCAGGATGAAAGGGTTCAGCCCTTTAGCTCCGATGTAACCAGAAAGCGTATAATTTAGCCAAAGGTGCATCGATTTATTAATAGAAAATCCATCTCGCTTTTTAAGCGAACCATGAACTTCCATTGGTGAACGTAACATCAAAACAAAATTAATTTTGATTCCTTTACTGTCGAGTACCTCTCTCCAGAAAGGCAATAGCAAGGTAGTTCTTGGGTCTTTCATACCCCAAAGGTTTTTTTTTGCATAATCTTTATCTAAAAGATGTTGAGCTTGAGCTTTATAACCTGCCAAAGAATCCGCGACTTCAGGGGTGATGCAAAGCGCTAACGGGTGATCCCAAGATAATAATTGCTCGTCCAAAAGCCTGTCATTAAGATCCACAAGTAAGGAGTTTTCGAAGAAGCCTTTTTCGTTGACCCCTTTTTGGGGTGCAAACAAAGAACTTCCCATAAAAACACCCAGTTCGGAAAGAAGACCCGAAACGGCAGAAGTCCCGCTTCTGTGCATACCGACCACTACAATCGCATTTGGCTTCATGCCACCTCCCCTTTGATTCTTTTTCTCATTTTCTTAATAGACACCAATAATGAGCGAGGCGTCACTTTTAGAATCAAGGATGTGATTAATAAATCTATTCGGTATCTTTTGAGCATCCATGCATTTGAATAGCAAGAGGAACATTCTTTAAGCTCATTGATATAGAAAAAGTTGCTCGCATAGTGACGATAAACCCGGTACTTAGCTTCTTTACACCATGCTCTTTCTTGTTCAGTTAAACCGCTAATTGAGGATATTTTACTTATGCAAATTAAATCTGCTGTAAGCATTTTTGCCTCATTGAGTGAGTAGTTGGCACCATGGATTACGTAAGTTGCCAAGGGTTCACTCACTACGCCGAAGCGCGTAATTCTTGCTAACCGAAGCCACACATGCCGATCGTCAACACCATGCAATTCTCGACTTTCGTCGAAGCCTCCTATTTCTAGAAGTAAATTTCGCCTCGCCATTCCAGTACAACATGAAATAAAATTTTGCATTAATAAGGCTTTAAAACATTCACCCTCAAAGCGCGGCTTACTAATACTAAAATCACCGTTTCTATCAACTTCAATCCAACTGTAAACAACGCCAACATCAGGGTGCTGCTCAAACGCTTCCATTTGCTTTTCAAGCTTGTTTGGCTTCCACAAATCGTCTTGATCACAAAAGCCAACGATATCCCCTTCCGCGTACTCAATGCCTACATTTCTCGCGGCTGCTACTCCGCCATTCTCTTTGAAGACATATCGAACTTTAGGGCTATCAAGGTATTTTTCTACAACATGTTTGGATGAGTCTGTGGAGCCATCGTCCACTATAATAATTTCATAGTTTTCATAGGCTTGAGCTAAGATACTGTTAAGCGTCTTTTCTACCGTTGCCTCACCGTTGTACATAGCAACAATGATACTAGCTTTTAGTTGATTCAATTGATTGTTCTCATCTATGTTTACAGTGATAGTAATATTCTTATGGCAAAGTAAAGCGCCCCTAAACTTAGGACTGCTAACCCACCAATTTTTCTTATTATGCCGCCGTTAAGTGAAAGTGGCGTAATTTTTCCGACTCGGTAATACATCGCCGCTACCATTGCGACAAAAATGTACACGACCATTATATAACTGCGGCTGATGAAAAATGCAGTAACAGCGTACCCAATTAAAGCAACCAACAAGTACTGGCTTAAGACCTGCTCTTTTTTAAGCGCCTCTTCATGTCCAGGGCTAACATCATTGCATTTCATAACACTCAAAAGCATATAAAGGGCTGTAATCATAAACATAGCCCACATGACATATCCGAATATTCCAAGCTCCGCCATTACCGTGACATAGGTATTATGTGCAACCTTCGAATGATATTCTAAAAAGCGTTCTTTACCGAAGCCAAATAAGGGTCGATGTTTAAGCATTTGTATACCTTCGTACCATGCGGTTAAACGTTGACTTGCGCTCTCGTCATCCTTACTGATTTTCCGAAAAGTCCCCATCGCAACGAGTACACCTGGAATACTTATTGACGCTAAAATTATGGCTTTAACTTTACCGAATTTTATGTAAAACAAACAAAAGAAAACACTCAAGAGCCCTAGAAGTGAGCCCCTACTGCCACTCCAATATACTCCCATACATAGCATTAAGACTGAGGCCAGCGCCCCCACTTTAGTCACCACGCCTTTGCCAGTTAAGAGGAAGTACACAGCGACAGGCATATTCATGACAAGAAACATTCCCATATCATTGGGGTCGTTAAAAGTACCAACAAACCGGGCCTGAACCGACTCCCCACCACCATCATAACGGTAAACCACTGACTCAGCCCATCCTTGGCCTGTCGGGCTTTGTATTTGGCTGTAGGCGTGCTGAACCATAATTAATGACGAGCTTAAAAATATGAAAAAAATCACATTCTGGCGTTTGACCGTGCTCAGTAAACTGAAGTAGAGAATAAACGGAATAATGTTGGCGTTAACCCATTCTATTAACTTACTCAGGTCGCTAAAATAGCGAAAAGCACGAATTTCTGATAGCAACATAGAGAAAAGCAGTAGAATTAATAACGTACATTGGACATTCCAAATCTTCGGCCTGAAGCTCACTAAATAGGAGAAAAACGTCAGTATCAGAAACGTTCTCAATAATGGAAATTCAATATCAAATATCGGCCATTCGTGAGGACGAGCGAGCAGTAAAAAAGTATAAATCGCAAGTAGGAAGAACCCGAAAGAGGCATGATTGGCAGAATTACTATTCATTTGCATACTTTTGTTGTTTACCACGACACTCTCCCTAAGATTCGAACTCTTAGGTAACTTAATGCTTTCATAATAGCGGTTCGCCAGCACTCCACGAAAAATGTCGTGTTGTACTTATGAAAAGTGAAGCTGTAAATGGGTTGTTTATATTCCGTAATGTCTTCTTTGTAGCTAGGAGGCATTGATAGTAAAAAGTCATAATTATTTAGGTTTAATATGCGGGCTTGTCGAAGTTGAGCGCAATGCAGAAGCATACCTGGAGAAATATTGGGTTTAAAAGAGGTGTCTACCCCGCTTTGGTAAAACACTAGGTCATCGCCGGATATCATTGAATAATTAACCGCTATCGTTTGTTCATTTTTTTTTATCGCGATCAAAGACAACTTTTCAACTGCTAAAAGCTTTCGCAAAACATTATTGTGAAAGGCGTCAAATAGAGGGTGGTCAAAAATAGAAGGGTGTCCAGGCCGACGCCATTTTGTATTGTGAAGACGCTTCAATTCATCAAAGGCAAGCTCTAAATCCGAAACATTTTCTACAGCATGATAGGTAATACCACGCTTTTCAGCAGCCTTAATATAGCGAGAAGTTCTATTTTCGAGTTTGGTTTTACTATCTCTGGTATTAATAAAATATCGATTCCCTTTGAACTCCTTAAGGTTTTTATACCCTAAATATTCAAACATCATGCTAACTTGATTTATTTCTGTTGAGTTTGAAACAACTAATTTCTTAAGGCCAATAGTGTCAATCGCCTTTTTGAGTAGTTGGTTAATCTCGGTATTAATTAACCGAGTTGACAGCATATCTAGGCCTTCACTACATACTTCTGCAGCTTCTGGTTCTCCGCTACCTACAAACCAGAATACGCCAGCGCGATCCCCTACTCTTTTATAAAGAGGCAATAAGCATACTAGCTCATCAAGATCCCACACTGTCACTACCGCCAATACCGACACATAGTTTTTAAATACACTTATCCATGTCGTTATCCATTCATAACTAAGAAAAACATTACTGTTGCTTGCACTAGCATAAAGCTTCTGCCAAGACTCTTTGCTCTCTACTATTTGTTGTTCTGAGTCTAAAATGCGAACTTCCATCACTTAAAACCCGGCATGTGGGGAGTTCTTTGAGGATGTAGTACTCGATAAAGAGCAATCGCCGGGGCATTTAATAAGGGTCACCGCCAAACGATGAGCATTAACCCCTTTCAATGCACTTTTAATACGAGCAATTTTAAAATCCCTTACAGAAGAAAACGTTTGACCGTTAATAATATAAACATACTTAATAAGCCAAAAGTTACCCATTCTGTCACGACTTACTACCCGATTTTCCCCGTCAGAAACCACTTTCGATATTAACGTGTGGTCGCTAGGTATGATGGTATTTAAGTAGAATGATGCTTTGTTATCTAATTCTTCGGCATTGAAATAAAAGACACGCTTTTGCTCGTTATTAACATCACCGGCAACGCTACAGACCAAAGAGTAATTGTTTACGGACAAATTGATATGGCTTCGGGCATCAAACTCAGTCTCACAATTTTCAGTTAGGGCGACACTATTTTGAATAGACATTTGCGCTGCATATGATGAAAAGCAAAGAGTCATTACTGTTGCTATCGCTACTGTAGCAGTCAGTGGTGAATTTTTTGCTGCTGCCTCAGATGATACCTCGGTGGCGGGATTGATTGAGCGCATTTTTTCGTCTGCCTGTTCTAATTTCCCCCCCAGATAAAACTGAATTAATGCCACTGGAACATAGATATACCAACCAAAATTGTTATGGTCGGTCATTAGAGAGCTTTCCATATTGGTATAGTCTCCAATAAGAATAAGGAAAACTATCCTTAGCCAGTTGGTAACTAGGGCACCTACGATTGCAAACAATATGAAGATAAAAGCGCTTTTAAATGTTCTAAGGTAAAGAAATACGTAAAGTGAACTTATCGCAAGCGATACGATGATATACCGCAAACCACTACACCCCCTTGCGATTTCAAATACACCTGCTGGAATAGTAACAAATTCATTTTCTACAAAAACGGGAATATCCGTAAATGACATGATAAATGTCACCATAAATACAGAAAGTTCTTGAAAAAAGCCGGCGAATGCCCCCCAAAAGGGATAGATGAAAATTAAGTACGAGAGGGGAAATATGAGCGACCAACTCAATCTAAAAATTTGTAAACTCAAAAGAATAAGCAGCGAAAGGGACAATGACCAATACAGAAGGCTAATTTGAGACCAGACACTTATCCAAAATAAACCACCAATAACAATGCCTGCAGCTAACCATCCATAACTAATTTTTGTTCTAAAAATCAGTTTTTGCTGTTCAGCTGCAGTGTATATCAGATATAAAATAATAACGGGTATTAAGTAAGCGTGAGAGTACGTGCCGTCGTCAAAACCATTGTCCCACAATGTTTTCATAACGGGATAGTTTAATAACGCCCAACCCAATATGACCGTAGTCATTGTAACAAACGCAATTAGGCCATTCCTTGCTAGCATACTCTTAATCCCTATTTGAATATTTGAAGGCTATCTGCCTTTTCCAAATAACACCACTTCAACAGTTCTGATAAGTATAAGAATATCTAGTAGAAGACTTTGATGCTTAACGTAATAAAGGTCGAACTTAAGCTTTTCCATGGAGTCTTCCACACTTGCCCCATAGGGGTAATTGAGTTGCGCCCAACCAGCCAACCCGGGTTTAACATTATGGCGCTGGTTATAATAAGGTACTTCTTTTACTAACTGCTCAACAAACTGAGGCCTTTCAGGGCGAGGACCAATGAAAGACATTTCACCTTTAAACACATTAAGTAATTGAGGTAGTTCGTCGATACGATACTTTCTAATGAAATGCCCAATTCGCGTTACTCGATCGTCATTTTTACTTGCCCATTTAGCACCGTCTTTTTCGGCATCAGGCCGCATGCTTCGAAACTTCAGTATTTTGAACAGCTGCCCATTTAAACCAACTCGCTCTTGAGCATAAAACACCGATACCCCGGTGCGTCGACCGTCATCAAGATAGATGATGAGTGCAGTAGTGAGCATGATTGGCCATACAAATATAAACACAAAAAGTGCCAGTAAAGCGTTAAGGCTGTAGTCAAGCGCATCTCTGAGGTAATTTTGGCTCTGGAAACCATTTGAGTAGATAACCCAACTTGGATACATCAAGTTTACTACAATTTGCCCCGTCTCCCTTTCCATGAAGTCGAGTAATTCGGTAACCTCAATACCACGCAGGCGACATTCAAAAAGGACTTCAACGGGCAAGGTGCCACGACGTTGATCACACGCAATGACAATTTCTTCAATATCATTGTCGTTTATAAACTGCTGAAAGTTCTCATCCACCTTTATGTGAACGATTTTTTCTCTGCGAATACCGTCTTCTCGGTTATCACCAGGGATAGGCACAAACCCAACCATTTCGAATCCGATTCTATCCACATCGCGACGCATCCGCTTTTCAATAATTGATGCTCTTTCACCCGCCCCTAGCACCACTATACGAACTTTACCTAAACCTAAAAGCCCTAAGCGGTTCGTAAAGTAGCGAAAAATGACCAGTGTGATGATAATCGAAAATACGGCAGCCGGCAGGAAATAGGCATCCATCACCAGATTATCGAACAACGCCCTACTGACGATTTCAACAAGGAAGTAACTTAGCCCCACACTGACAAAAATCCGTCTTATAATGCCGCGAAAAGTTTCCCTAAGTTTTGCTTCATACAGACCCACAGACAGTGAGCAAAGAAGAATCGATACAGTAAGTAAACCTACGTTAATGATCAGCTTTTCCGGTGGAACTTTCGAAACAAGCCCAACCTGTGTGAGGATAAAGTACGTAATGTATCCCATATAAGCTATAAGTAGCGCTTCTGTTACTACAAGAATATTAGAGCGCTTATTTTGATTTCGCTTATTTACTGCCACCCCTGGCCCCTTAATACTACGAACTAATCCCCATCATAGAGGGATTTATTCTAATAGACTAGAATTGTTATTGGCATTATAGTGAGATTTGCCGTAGGGTAAACACCGAAAGCTACAATTTAACCATAATGAGTGTAGGATGATCTCTTATGTTTCGTTTAAAAAACATGCATTTAAGCTTTGCATTTTTACTAGTTTCAATACTTGTTGGGTGCTCGAATACTTCAACTCTCCCCCAAGCTACCACCAGAGCATCATTAACAACCGATGTAAATGAATATCAATACCTAATCGGCCCTGGCGACTCGCTAACCATTTTCGTTTGGCGAAACCCTGAAGTATCCGGTCAGTTTATTGTTAGACCTGATGGGAAAGTAACCACGTCATTGGTCGAAGATATCGATGTGGCAGGACGCACGCCCTCTATGCTGGCTCGCGAAATTGAAGAACAGTTATCAATTTATATTAATAACCCTCGCGTTACCGTGAGTGTTAATAACTTTTCTGGCCCGTTAAGTGAGCAAGTAAGAGTTATTGGGGAAGCCACTAACCCAAGCGCGGTCAGTTATACTGAACACATGACATTACTCGATTTAATGATAGCTGTTGGCGGATTAACTGAGTTTGCCGACGGTAATAACGCAAAATTAGTACGCGTGATCAATGGTCAGCAATCCACATTTTCCTTAAGTATTGACGACTTAATTCGAAGCGGCGACATTCAACAAAATGTAGACATTCTCCCTGGCGATATAATTATTATTCCAGAAGCTTGGTTTTAGTTCTAAGTAGTAAACGGAACATTTAAATGCAGGATTTACAACAAACCTTACTCCAATTTTTAGATTTGCTAAAAGGGATTTGGATTAAGAAACGTCATGTCATTATTATGTCATGGATGATTTGCCCGATTGGCTTCTTCATGGTTGCCAACTTGCCCGATCAATACACCTCTACAGCAAAGGTTTACGTTGATACCCGTTCGGTGCTCCAGCCACTTTTGAAAGGTCTTGCTATTCAGTCCAACCCCGATCAAGAAGTCAAAATGATGGCTAGGACGCTTTTAAGCAGAACCAATGTTGAAACGATTGCCAGAGAGAGTGATTTAGATATCACCACTAATTCAGAACGAGAGTTTGAAGACTTAGTAACCCAACTATCTTCATCAATTGTTTTGCGTTCAGCTGGCAGGGACAATATCTATAACATCTCATTTGCTAATGCTAACGCGATTACAGCTCAGCGGGTTGTGCAAGAAACGTTAGACCTTTTTGTAGAAGGCTCGTTAGGAAACAACCGCCGAGACACTGATACTGCGGGGCGTTTCTTAGAAGAACAAATAGCTGAATATGAAAGCCGACTAAGTGAAGCTGAACAGCGACTCGCCCAATTCAAACGGCAGTACAACAATATACTTCCCCTTTCTGGTACATATTATAGCAGTCTTCAAAGCCTCAATGCAGAACTTGAGCTTACTCGCTTGAATATAAAACAGACTAAGCAACAGGTAGATTCTCTTAGATCACAAATCAAGAAAACATCTGCAACGGATAGCTTTGCTGTATCTAACCAAGAAAATTCAGGCTTAAAAACACGGTATGATGACCGTATCCGAAAACTGGAGGAAGAATTAGACCGCCTTCAATTAAGATTTACTGAAAAACATCCCGATGTGGTTGAAGCTAACTTGCTTTTATCTAGTCTGGAAAAATCCCGCCAACGAGAAATTGATGCATTCCTTTCAAGTGTTGACGAAGAAGACCAATTACCCCTTAATGATCTAACTCAGGAAATCCGGCTTGAAATGAGTAAACTTCAAAGCGAGGTTGCTTCATTAGAGGTAAAAGAGACAGATTTACAAAATAAAATTGCTGAGCTTGAATCTAAAGTCGACTTAATCCCACAGATTGAAGCCGAGTCTTCAGCGCTAAATAGAGACTATGGAATAACGAAGAAGAAATACGAAGAATTATTGTCACGCCGAGAAGCCGCTGGGCTTTCAAGACGGGCAGAGGTTTCTGCTGAAGAACTCCAGTTTCGTATTATAGAGCCGCCTCTTGCCGCCAGTTCGCCGTCAGGCCCAAATAGACTCATCCTATACACCGCAGTATTACTTGCTGGTTTTGGCTCTGGTGTAGGCGTAGCGTTTCTAGTGAGTCAACTTTCCCCTATATTAATTAGACCTAAACAATTAAACAGCCTATCTGATTATCCAATTTGGGGAACGGTCAGCCATTTGAATATTGTGAACATTCAGAAAAAAAACAAATTTAGATTATTAATCTTCGCCTTGTCCTGCGGGATGATTCTGCTGCAATATGGTATATTAGTGGCCGCAGAGATGATGAATATTAATTTAATCGAGAGGTTTTTCTAATGTCTAATACAATTGAAAAAGCATTGTTAAAACAAAAACAGAAAAACGCTTTAGCAAATAACTCGAATGAGGAAAGCGCAAGTAATAACGTTCCCGAACCTCAACTTGAAGCCACTGACGCTGCTAAGCCAGAGACTACATCCCCCAAAAGTAGTTTTAAAATTAATCTCCAGAGGCTAAGCGGTAATGGTCACATCTCTCTTTCTGGTGAGCGTAGGCAAATTAACGAAGAGTACCGAGAAATTAAGCGAAAGTTACTCGCTAACGCTTTTGGCCCACTCGCTAAAACCCTTCATAACCCTAATATAATAATGGTTACAAGCAGTCGCCCTTCTGAAGGTAAAACATTCACTGCGACAAACCTCGCATTGAGTATTGCAGCAGAACAAGATAAAACCGTCCTGTTAGTTGACGCAGACGTTCTTAAACCTAATGTGCTAAACACATTAGGTTTGGAAAGGCGCAAAGGGTTAATGGAGTATCTTGTCGGTGAGGTCGACGATATTTCTGAGGTACTTTACTCTACCAATATCGACAAATTGAAAATTATTCCTGCTGGTCGCTCGCATCACCTTTCTACGGAGATGCTTGCTAGTCATAAAATGCATGAAACAGTTGATGAATTTGCTAACCGATACCCTGATCGAATCGTTATTTTCGACACGCCTCCTCTTATCGGTATTAATGAAAGCGCTATTTTAGCTAATTTCGCAGGTCAAGCAGTGGTTGTAGTAGAGGAAGGTAAAGCGAAACTTAGTGACGTTAAAATGTCTGTAGAACGATTGAACCCTGATATGGCAATTGGATTTGTAGTTAACAAATCAGTGCATTATGACACCGATGGAAGCGGATATTATGGATACTATTATTCTGAGCGGGAAGATTAGAGCACATTTGGCTATATCTCTTACAAGGAACCTTAAACCAATAGCCGCTATCTTTTCGGCACTTTTTAGCTGCTCACTTTACGCTAATGTTGAATTGAGCGGCTCTACAAATGCGGATTATATTCATCAAAACGTTAGCTCTGAGTCTCTGGGTAATTTTTCAATTGATACACTTAAAATAGTCCCAACATTAAACGCTACTTATCAGTCACCTACTCTTTCAGGAGCTTGGTCTAGTAAATTGACGTACTTACAGCGTAGTAATGACATATCGGATGGAGAGCAAAGCTATACGGAGTATTCCTATGGGGGACAATGGGCACCGCTAGAACGTTTACTTGTCATCTCGGCGTCAGGTGCTCTTGCTTATAGGAATACCAGCTCTGCAAACTATCTAGTATCTGATTTTCTAAGTAATTCTGATTCTCTTAGCAAAACACGCTCGAATAGAGTTTTAGCACAATTAAATATTCAACAAGGCGATTGGGTTGCATTAAACGGTGTGGCCAGCTACTCCGACGTGGCTTCAGAGCGCTCATCATTGGTCGATGGCCAGGCTTTGGATAATGATACGATAAGCCTCTCAGGAAGCGCATCAAATGGCGATAAAGTCAAAAGCGTAGTGTGGAATGTAGAAGGTGCCTACCAAAATACCGACCGTGCGCAGAATAGCTCTGGTAGTTTTATAACTCGCGAGGGTGACGCCTTTTTAGATGCACTTCTGTACAACGATTTTGGATTAAGATTTGCTGCCCAACATGAAGCAAACCAAATTTCTAATAGAGATGATACGTCTAGCACAGTCCGTGAGTATACAAGCTATGGTGCAGGCCTAGTCTATCGACAAAGTGAAACTCGATACATTGCCGTCACGTTTAATCGGAGTAACTCGAGCATAGAAGAAGACGATGAGGACTTTGTTGGTGCAGAATTTTCTTGGGCACTCAGCTCCAGAACTTCGATAGGCGCGACGTTCGGAAGACGATTTTACGGTGACTCAGCTTCTGCCAATATCGATTATAACTCTAAACACTTTAGATCATCATTTGCTTATTCAGAAGAAGTGACGAATACGTCACGTTTGCTTTCAGATCCGGAAAGTCTAGGCGTTTTTGTCTGTCCTATATCATCAGCGTCTATTTCAGAATGCTTTCAGCCTAACAGCTTGAGCTATAGTCCAACTGCGTCTGAACAGCTTGTAGAAATCACTTCCCAAAATTTGGAATTCGACGACAGCATAATTCTTCGCAAAGGGGCAAATGCTCAGGCTGGTTATAGCTTTTCTAGGCTAACGTTAGGATTGTCTTGGCGGTATGCTGAAGATGATTACCTTGACCAAGACAGATTAAGAAGAACATATTCATTTGGTACTAGCCTAGCTTATAGCCTTGGCAGCTACACAACATTAAGCACAAATATAACCTTTGCCAATATCGAACAACGTTCGGGAGATATAAGCGCCAGAGGAGAAACAGACAATTGGAACAGTAGTGTTAGCATACAAAGAGAGTTGGGGCGGCACCTAGTTACAAGCTTGCAAGTGACGGTTCTGGACCAATCAGGTGATTTGAACTCTGGCATTGCCCAGTTCGGAAATAACTATAAAGATAGAAGAATTACAGCATCTTTAACTTATACCTTCGACTAATCCTTATCGACAATGAGTGGAAACGCATTTTTCTAGCACCTCTACTCACTTTTATCAGTACTCTTCAGTCTTACGTACGTTTTAAACTTCTTCTTCATTAGTTTATCTACATACTGCGTCATTTTAACCTTATGCGATATTGCATCGTCTAACG
>OJCY01000107.1_pt1 | contig 25811 bp, 25 predicted proteins | sample 1592321 | NCBI WGS metagenome assembly OJCY01 (sample SAMN05416784, study PRJEB24817) | seawater metagenome | isolation source: Sea water | place: Canada:Atlantic | collected 2013-07
AAACCGTGAAGGTGCCGGATCTCGGCGATATCGATGCGGCAGAGATCATCGAAGTCAACGTGGCTGTGGGTGACGAGCTCGACGAAGAGCAGGTCATCGTGGTGGTGGAATCCGACAAGGCGTCGCTGGAAATTCCGTCGCCGAATGCCGGCAAGGTGGAGTCGGTTAGCGTCAGCGTTGGTGACAAGGTCGGCACCGGTGATGCCCTGATTACATTGGCGGTTGCGGGTGGTTCGACATCAGCAGAAGAAAGCGAGCGAGAACCGGAGAGTGAAAAAGAGGCTGATGCCGAAAACGCCAATAAGGATGAGACGGGAACCGGGAAAGAAAGCGACACAGGCGCACAAGGCAAGCCGGCACAGAAAAGCGGGTCTCCTTCTTCATCGCGAGGAGAAACCTCCGACAGTGGTGCGTCTCCGTCCACGCCTGTTCACGCTGGCCCAGCGGTGCGCAAGCTGGCACGGGAAACCGGGGTGGATCTGTCACAGGTTCGCGCCACTGGCCCGAAAGACCGCATTCTCAAAGATGACGTGCATGCCTATGTGAAGCAGCGCCTGAAAGGGCAGCCGGCCGGGGGCGCTGGCGGTGGGCTGGCGGTAGAGTTACCAGAGATTGATTTCAGCCAGTTTGGCGACATCGAACGGGTCGAGCTGAACAAGCTGCGCAAGGTCTCCGCCCAAAATTTGACACGTTCCTGGTTGACCATCCCCCATGTGACCCAGCATGACAACGCGGATATCACCGATCTGGAAGCGTTCCGCAAAAGCCAGAACAAACGCCTTGAACGTGAGGGCGTGAAGCTCACCATGCTGGCGTTTCTGGTGACAGCCTGCGCGCGAGCGTTGAAGGAGTACCCGCGTTTCAACAGTTCGCTGGAAAACAGTGGCGAGGCGTTGATTGAAAAAGGCTATATCAATATCGGTATCGCGGTAGACACGCCCAACGGTCTGGTCGTGCCGGTGATCAAGGATGCGGACAAGAAAGGGTTGAAGGAGATCGCCCTGGAAATGGGCGAACTGGCCGAGAAAGCCCGTAACCGCAAACTGACACCGGCGGACATGAAAGGCGGGACCTTCAGCATTTCGTCCCTGGGCGGTATTGGCGGCACCGCATTTACCCCGATTGTGAACTGGCCGGAAGTGGCGATTCTGGGGGTGAGCCGCTCTGATATGCAGCCGGTGTGGGATGGTAACCAGTTTCAGCCGCGGCTGATTCTGCCGCTGAGCCTGTCTTACGATCACCGTGTCATTGATGGCGCGGCCGCAGCGCGGTTCACGACCTACCTGAGCCAACTATTGACGGATATGCGTCAGGCGTTGCTGTGAAGATAGCTGTGAAAATGGTTGTGGAACAGGCACGTGATATTTCGAAAACCTACGTAATCTGCATAAACAAAAAAGGCCTTCATATGAAGGCCTTTTTTGTGAGTGGTGCCGCGTTATTGATTAACGCTCTTTGCGCTTTTCGTGGCGGTCGTCGCGGCGCTCTTTACGGTCTTCTTGCATTTTGGCCAGCTTTTCTTGCTGCTCGGGCGTCAGTAGTGCATTGATCTTTGCCTGGGTCTCATCGTGCAAGGCTTTCATTTTTTTACCCTGCTCTTCAAAGACGGTCTGCATCTGGGCGCTTTGGGTATCGGTCAGTTCCAGTTTCTTGGTCATGTGCTCGACCATTTTTTCGCCGCCCCGTTGACCGGGACCCATGGCAAAAGCGGATGTGGCAAAAACAGCAAGAATAACGATAGCGATTTTTTTCATGGGGCTCTCTCCTTATGACTCCATTGAGTCCTTGAATGTGATGGGGAGAGTATTGCGTAACAAGGTGCAAGGAATATGCAGGAAATGTGGAAGAGCAGTCACAAGATTAAAGTCTCGAGCTGCAAGGAAAATCAAAACCGGAACGACGCCTGATTTGTGCTGTAGGCGTTCCCTTCCAAGGGACGAACCTCGCGAAGCGAAGCGCTAGACGGGCGTTCCGCATGATTGATCGCCTTTCGGCGATTCCGTGCTGCGCACGGTTCGTCCCCTGGAAGGGAGCGCCTACAAGTCGGTGCGGTATCAAGGCGTTTCCAGCCGATACCCCACTCCGTAAACACTGCCGATCCAGTCATGGGATTGCTCGTCGCCGTCGCTGAGTTTACGGCGCAGTTTGCGGATATGGCTGTCGATGGTGCGGTCGGAAACCACGCGGTGGTCCTTATAGATTTCGTCCATTAGCTGGTCCCGTGACCAGATACGGCCTGGGTGACGAGACAGGGTGGCGAGCAAGGCAAACTCGATAGCGGTAAGGGCGATGCGCTGCTGGCCCTGTGGCTGTTTGAGAATGGCCTCGTAGCGCTCTTCATCAAGTTGTAATTCGTGCTCTTGTTCGGTGGGTTCGGGGTTGGCGCGGCGTAGCACCGCTTTCACCCGTGCCACCAGTTCACGGGGGCTGAAGGGCTTGCAGATGTAATCGTCAGCGCCCAGCTCCAGGCCCAGCAAGCGGTCCACTTCATCCACCCGGGCGGTGACCATGAGGATCGGCACGTTGCTGTGTTGACGGATCGCTTTGCACACTTCCATGCCGTCGCCGTCGGGCAACATCAGATCCAGCAATACCGCTTGAAAGGATTGCTCACGGGCCAGGGCAATGGCGGCTTTGGCGCTGTCGGTCTGTTCGGTCTGGTAGTGGGCGTGTTGCAGGTAATCCGCCACCAGCTGTGACAGGCGCGGCTCATCTTCTACGATCAGGATACGGCTCATTGGGCATCTCCCGGTAGCGAGATCTGGATGCGCACACCGCCCAGCGGGCTGTGTTCTGCATGAAGCGTACCGCCGTGGGCCTCGACAATGCGCAGGCATATGGCGAGCCCCAGGCCGGCTCCGCCGGTGCGGCGATTGCGTGAGCTTTCCACCCGGTACAAGTGGTCAAACAGTTTGGGCAGGGCATCGTCGGGGACGCCGGGGGCGCTGTCGTCCACCGTCAATTGCCAGGTGCTGTCTTTCTGTTGGTTCAGGGAGACGGCTAACTCGCCGCCGTCGGCGGTGTACTTGAGACTGTTTTGGAACAGGTTATCCAGTAACTGGCGCAGCCGCACGGGATCCTGCTGGATCACGGCCTGGTCGGGCAGAGTGATTTTGCAGGTGATGTCACGCTGCGCGAACGCACCTCGATAACTGTCGAGTACCTCTTCCACCAGGCTGCTCAAGTCTTCCAGGCGGAACTGATAGCGCAGGTTGCCACCGTCGGCCAATGCCAGGTCGTGCAGGTCGTTAATCAGGTGGGTCAGTTGAGCGACTTCATTTTCCAGCCCTTTCAGGTTTTCCTGATTCAGGGGGCGTATGCCATCGCACAGTGCTTCCAGCTCACCCTGGAGAATGGCCACCGGAGTGCGTAGCTCATGGGCGATATCCGAGAACCAGCGTTGCCGTGCCTGCTGGCCCTGGTCGAGACGCTCGGCTAACTGGTCAACCTGGCGGGTCAAGGTGCCGAGCTCATCCCGGCGGTCGCTGGCCAGACGAGAGTCGTAGTTACCTTCCTGCAGTTCAGCGGTATGGCGGGAAAGCGCCAGAATTGGTGCCACCAGGTGGCGGGCCAGCAGCCAGGAAACCAGCAGAGACAGGCCGAGCCCTACGCACAGCATCCACAGGGCAAAGCGAAGCTGGCGGCCCATGAAACGGCGGTCGAGTTTATCGCGAATGGCTTCCTGGTCTGGGTAAGTCAGATAACCCACGATGCGGCGATCATCCTGAATGGGCACATCGACACGGTATTTTTCCGGGGCAGGCGGACCAAGCAGCACACGCTTGCGGGCATCGAGCAGTTGCAGGTGGCGGTGGTCGCCGCGGTCGTCTTTGCCTTCTTCCCGATCACCGGCCAGCCAGTAAAGTCGCTTCAGGCGGCGGGGATCGTCGCGCAGAAACTGCCATGATCCCTGTTGTTGGTAGAGAGTGCCCAGGTGATTGGCCAGGCGCTCTACCTGGGATTGCTGGCGTTCGTCCAGGTAGGTGTCGAGGCTGCGCACAAAAGACAGATAATAGAATCCGCTGGCGGCCACGATCAGCACCAGAAAGGTACCCAGGAAAATCAGAAACAGTTTATTGCGAATGCCCATGGCGCTACATCATCAGTCAGGACCTTCAGTGTAGCGCGCTAGCAGTAGAGGTGGGCCGGTTTGCACAATCTTTCCATAATGCGGCGCCGAATACCTGGCCAGACAAACACGGGCCACGAAGGGGCGGGTTTTCGCCTCTGGCGCTCCCTCACCTCACCGATCTGCTTTTGGCATCCACAAGGTTTCCGGGGCTTCGTGGCGCAGGTTGATCAGGCGGGCCATGACGAACAACAGGTCGGAAAGCCGGTTGATCAACGCCTGGCTCACCGGATTGATCGCCTCTTCGTCGGTCTCGTGCAGGGCGATAACGTGGCGTTCCAGCCGGCGCGCCACGGTACGGCAGTGGTGGCACCAAGCGGCATCCGGGTGGCCGCCGGGGAGCACAAATTCTTTCAATGGGGGCAGTTCGGCATTGATGGTGTCGGCCTGGGATTCCACTTCCACCAGGTCGTGATCATCAATGACGCGGTGGCCGGGAATGGCCAGCTCGCCGCCGATGTCGAACAGCATTTGCTGGACCAGGCCCAGTACCGCGTCCAGATCGCTATCCAGCGGGCGGGCACGCAGTACGCCCAAGGCGCTGTTCAGTTCGTCCAGCTCGCCCAGTACCACGATGCGCGGGTGACACTTGCTCACCCGTGAACCGTCTGCCAGGCCGGTTTCGCCGGCATCCCCGGTGCGGGTGATGACCCGGTTGATGCGGGTCTTGTCGCGGTTTCCGGTTCCGTTGCTATCACTCATTACAGCTCCATGCCCAGTGCGACCCGGTAATGGCGTTCTGGCAACGGGTAGAGTACCGCGTTGCTGCTGCCCGGGTTGTAGTTACCGTAGTCCGCATTCACGTTGTCTTCCAGATTGTAGACACCGGCTTTGAGATAGAGTTTGCGATAGCGGGCGGTCAGTTGCAGATCGGTGGTGCGGTAGTGATCCAGTTTGCGGTACTCATTGTCCACGTCACCGTCGTAATGACGATCGCCCACGTAACGGTGGCTGATCTGGGCGGACAGCCAGGTGAGCGCCTGCCAGTCGGCAATCAGTTCCATGGTGTGTTCGGGCACCAGGGGCACGTCGTTGCCGCTGAAGGGGCCGCCATCAAAACGGGCTTGCTGGGCGCTGGCGTTGGCGGTGAAGGTGATGTCCTTGTCCAGCCGCCAGCGGGAGTTGATGCTGACGCCCTTGTGCACGGTGCGGTCGTCCAGATTGCGATTGGCGAAGGCGATGGGGTCGTAAACGATTTCGTTATCAATCTCGGCGCGCCAGAACGTCAGCGTGGAGTGCTGCCGGCCCTGCGACCAGCTGGCTCCGGTGGTGTAGCTGTGGCCGGTTTGCGGGTCGATGGGCGGGTTGAACGGGGACAGTTCATCCACATTGGCGATGCGTACGCTGCGCTGTGCCCCGGCAAACACCGCCAGGTTGCCGGTGAAGGTGTAACGGATACCGCCCTCGTACATTTCGCCGTCCTGCTCTTTGTCGGCCCCTTCACCGCTGAGTGTGCTTTCCAGCTGGCGGGCGCCGGCGCTGACAGACAGTTTCGGGGTCAGGCTGACCAGGTTGTGCAGGTACCAGGCGCGCTGGCTTTGTTCCAGTTCCCGGTCGCCGAAATTGGTCCGGCTGGTGTAATCGTATTCGTGCAGATCCACCCCCAGCGTCCAGTTATGCATGGCACTGCCGGTGGCGGTCTGGCCTTCCAGCTTGGGGGTGAAGCTGTAGCTGTCCACCACTGACTCGCCGTTGAAACCGCTGGAAGGGTAGCGGTATTCCTGGGCCTGGCGGCGGCGGCTGGCGTCCAGGGTGAGCGCGGTATTGCCGGCCATGGCGATGCGCAGGCCGGGCATCAACCAGTAGCTTTCCTGCTCCGCGTCGTCGTCGGGGGTATCGGCCCCTTGCGGATCATTGTTGAATTCCATGGGATCGCGGCCCCCCGGCAGGTCCTGGGATTGCCGGGTGCCATTGGCGGTGAAATAGGCTTCAACACGGTCCTGCTGGTAGCGCAGGTCAGCGAAGACGTTGTCGTTACGCAGGGCGTTGTTGTCGCGATAGCCATCGCTGTCCAGGGTGCTCAGCGCCACCGCACCGCTCAAGTTGCCGTGGTTGCCGGTGGCGTAGCCGTTGCCCCCGAGGCTGTTGTAACTGCCGCTGTTGATTTCCAGCCCGGCGCTGTTGCGGTAGCTGCGGCGGGTGACGATATTGACCACGCCGCCCACGGCGCCGTTGCCGTACAGGGCCGCACCGGCACCGGGCAGCACTTCGATGCGCTCAATGGCCGCCAGGGGAATGCCGGCCAGTTCCGGGGTGGTCAGGTCGATGTTGGAGAGTCGGCGGCCGTTCAGCAGGATCAGGGTGTTCTGGTTGCCGGTGGCGCCGAAGCCGAGCAGATCCACGCTGGCGTTACTGCCGTTGATGCCATACAGGCGACTGCTCTGCAGGCCGCCCACGGTGTCGAGTAGATCCGCCAGATTGGTCGCTGGCAGGCTATCGATGGCTTCCCGGTCGATCACCACGGTGCCGGTGGGCAGCTCGCCGGCCAGGCTGGTGTTGCGGGCGCCACTGACTTTCACCGTGCCCAGTGCGTGACGGTCGCTGGCCGCGTCCGTCGTGTTTGTTGTGTCAGTGGGTTCACCGGCGATCCCTTGCAACGGGGCGGCGAGTAACAGGCTGACAGCAGCAGGTAAAAAAAGCGCGGGGTAGCGAGTGGCGTGGCGAGTGGACATTCATCCTCCGAACAATGGGGTCTGCACGCAGGGGAGCTTACCAGAGCCGGCCGCTGAGGGCCTGTGCGTTTATGTAGGCGTCAGGGCTTTAACCAGACGGCGGTGGGTGGGCAGGTCCAGGCCGTGACGCTGTGCTTGGCGTAGCAGCCAACCGTTGATGGCCTCGATTTCCGTGGTGGCGCCGCGCTGCCGGTCTGCGCGCATGGAGGAGGTGTTGCCGGCGGTAGCGCGGGCCACCTGCAGCACGGCGGAAAACGAATGGCCGGGCCAGCGGGAATCCAGTGCGGTTAGCAGGGTGTCGGCCTCGGCGCAGAGCGCGTGGGCTTCCTGTTGCAAGGCCGGATCGTCAACGACGGCGCCGTTGGGCACATCGTGCAGGGCGGTGAGCGGATTGATCACCGCGTTGGCCACCAGTTTTTTCCATTGCACCAAGCGTATGTCTGCTTCCCAGTGCAGGTCGGGCCAGTGGCGCTGCAGGCCTTTCAGCCATTCCGGTGGCTGCTGGGTGCCACCCAACCAGGTGGTGTTTTCTGCCACGATGGTGTGCTGTGGTGACTGCCCTTTCACGGCGCTGGTGGTGATGGCCTCCAGCACGGCAGTGCCGGCAGGGAGTCTGCCATCCAGTGCACCCATGCCATTCTGAAAGCGCAGCACCAAAGTCTTGTCACTAAGATGGCCTTTCACCCGGCGTAACGCTGCTTCTGTGTAAGGCGTTTTGCTGGCCACCAATAAATGCGTAATGGTCGCGGGGAGCTGTTCCGGGCTGGCGCAGGAGAGGGTGAGTGACACGCTTTGGTCAGCAAAAAAAAGCTGTTTGTGCAGTGGCGGTTGCGGGTTGTCGGTAACGATGCTGACGGTATGGCCCGCACGGGTCAGATACCAGGCGGCCAGCGTGCCCATGTTGCCGGCACCGAGCAGGTACCAGTGTGGAAGGGATTCAGTCATGGGGGGAATGGTAAGCCCTGAGGGCCGTGAAATGGAGCGTTTTTCTCTGCGAAGGTGCCGGGAATGGTCGGTGTGTCAGGCGCTTGCTGCAGCGGAGACGATCCGTTTTTCTGCCAGGGCCTGCTCCAGCTCCAGGGTTGCCTGCTCGAGCATGCCGTCCGCACTGTTTCCGCCAGCCGATGCGGCCAGGGCGATGCTGACTTGCAGGCTGAGAAAGCCCGCGGCGGTCTGGTAGGCGCGGTGGTTCAGGCTGTCGTACAGACGCCGGAAGCTGGTGGGGTCGCAGTGGCTCAGCTGTGGCTGGTAGGTAATCAATGCAAAATGGTCCTGCTGCAGGCGACAGAGATGATCCATGGGCCGCACGGATTGGCGCAGTCTCCGGCTGAAGGCGAGGACGCCTTGTTGCATGACCTTGTTGCCGCGCTGGCGTTGTTGTAGCTCGAAGTCTTCCAGGCGCATCAGCAGCATGCAGGCGGCGCCGCCGCGTTTCTGGGCGTGTTTGAGTGTGCTGTCCAGCGCGCGCAGGGCGTCCTGGCGATTGCCAAAACCGGTGAGCGGGTCGATCAGGGCCTGACGTTTGAGCTGGCGGTTCACCGTCAGCATGCGCTGGTAGTCGGCCTGCACCCGGTTGTGGCGCTGGATAATGCGGTCTGCGGCCATCACCCGGTGTTGCAGCTGTTCGGTCATGGTGGACTTGGAGACGAAATCGTCCACGCCCTGATCAAAGGCCTGCTGCAGGGCGTCCACGCCTTCGCGGGCAGTGAGCAGCAGCACATAGGTATAGCGGTTGTTGGCCTCGTCGTTCTGGCGGATGCGGCGGGTCAGCTCCAGGCCGTCCATGCCGGGCATCAACCAGTCGGCCACCACCAGATCGGCCGGTTTCTCGGCAAGCTGGCCAAGGGCATCGTGGGCGCTGTGGGCATGGCGGATACCGGTATAGCCGGCGGTGGCCAGGGTGCGGTTGACCACGGCGGCGGAAAAGCGGGCGTCGTCTACCACCAGGATATCGAGTTCAGAGACGGTCATCGGATTTCTTGTTGTTTTTTGTAAGTCTCCACTATAGCCGGTTTGCGAATTGATTGAAAAGTAGCCGATGAGCGGTGTTTTGGGTTAGTTCCTAAACGCGCTGTGGCGCTGGATCAGGTAGATCAGGCCCAGCACGGGTACGCCCATCAGGCTGGCCAGCAGGAAGAAGCCCGGGTAGCCCAGGTTGTCCACCATGCTGCCGGAGTAGCCGCCAATGGTTTTTGGCAGCAATGTCATCAGGGAGCTGAAGATGGCGTATTGCACCGCAGTGAAGGACACATTGGTGAGCTGCGACAGGAACGCCACAAAGGCCGCACTGGCCAGCCCGGCGGTGAGATTGTCGGCGGAGATCACCGCATAGAGGATGCGGATATCGTGGCCCGCATAGGCCAGCCACAGGAACAGCAGGTTGGTAGCCACGGTGAGGAAGGCGCCCAAGTAAAGCACCCGGATAACACCGTGGCGCATGGCCAGCACCCCGCCCAAAAAGCCCCCGGCAATGGTCATGAATAGGCCAAAGGTTTTTACCACGCCGGCAATTTCGTTCTTGGTGAAGCCCATGTCTTCAAAAAAGACGTTGGAAATCACCCCCAGCACAATATCGGAAACGCGATAAAAGCCCACGAAAACCAGCAGCAACAGGGCCAGGCGTTTGCCATAGCGCTGGAAAAAATCTTTCACCGGGTCGAGATAACTTTCCTGCACCAGCTGCTTGTCATACAGCGGGGTCAGGGAGAGTAGCTTGATCAGTGCGGCTACCAGCGTGATCGCCAGGGCCAGGCGTAGGGTTTCCACCACCAGGCCGGATAAGGCTCCGTTGTTCACCGCATCAGTGAGTGTCTGGCGGAAGGTGGCGGCGGACTCGGCGGTGAAGATGTAGACCGTCACAAAGGTGGCGATGCCCACCACGAACAGGCTCAGAAATTTGAGGTACTGACGGCTGGTGTACTGCGCATTGGAGGGCCGGTGGTTTTCCGGTTCGCGAATGATCAGGGTGGTGACGGCCCCGACCAGCATGGTTAGCGCCATGATGGCATAGGTGCTTTGCCAGGCGGCGTAGCTGTAGGACTCGCTGGTGGAGCCCAGCCAGCTGGCCAGTACTAAAGAGCCGGCCCCGGAGGTGAGCATGCCGATCCGGTAGCCGGCGATATAGGACGAGGACATCAGCGCCTGCAGTTCCGCCCCGGCGGATTCAATCCGGTAGGCGTCAATAACGATATCCTGGGTGGCGGCGGTGAAGCCCAGCAACACCACGGCAAACGCCATGACATTCAGGGCGCCGGGCTGGGTGGGGTCGACCAGGGAAATACTGAAAATGGCGGCGGCGACCGCCAGTTGTGCCACCAGCAACCAGGCCCGCCGTCGCCCCAGCCAGCGGGTCAGGAAAGGAATAGGCAAGCGATCAATCAGCGGCGCCCAGAGAAATTTGAACGAGTAGGCCAGCGCTGCCCAGCTGAAGTAGGTCACCGTGGAGCGGTCTACGCCTGCTTCGCGTAGCCAGAGCGACAGCGAAGAGAAAATCAGCAGCAACGGAATGCCCGCCGAAAACCCGTAAAAAAACATGGTCTCTACACGGGGGTGCAGGAAGGCCTTCAGGGATTGCTGCCAGCTGGTCGATTGTGGGGGCATAGGACTCTTAGCGGGTATTGCCGATTGGCGAAAGGCTCATCATAGACACTTTGTTCGCAGGGGGCGATGCGGGTTCCCTAGATGAAATACTGTCTGGGCACGCGGTCGCCCAGCACCGGAATATTTTCATCCAGTAGCCGTTGTGTCTGAATCTCCCCCGAGGGGGTGGTGCCGGCAAGGGCAATACAGCCATCGGCGCGCAATACCCGATGCCAGGGCAGGCGGGTGTCCTTGGGGAGCTGACTCATCAGCCGGCCAACAAAACGGGCATGACGGGGAAAGCCCGCCTGCTTTGCCACGGCGCCATAGCTGCTGACGTACCCGGGGGGAATAGCGGCGACGATCTGGTAAACGGCATCTCGGAATTCAGGGTTCATGAAAGGTAGCTTCCAGTGGCTAGCTTCCAGCTGCAAGGAAAAACGGAAACAAAAAAGGCAAGCTAAGTGCTTGCCCTTCATGCTGGCAGTCCATGCTGCAAGCTCGTAGCTCGTAGCTCGTAGCTCGTAGCTCGTAGCTATTTAGCGTAACCCGCCGTCCATATCGATGCAGCGACCGGTGAAATAGTCGGTCTCGAAAATAAAGGCCACGCTGCGGGCAATGTGCTCGGCTTCGCCCAGACGTTTGAGGGGCACCGCTTGTACCAGGCGCTCGCGGGCTTCCGGTTTCATGGCGGCCAGCATGTCGGTGTTGATGGTGCCCGGCGCCACCGCACCGGTGCGAATGTTGTAGCGGGCCAGTTCTTTCGCCCACGTCTCGGCCATGGCGGCCACCCCGGACTTGGCGGCAGAGTAGTTGCTCTGGCCGAAGCTGCCCTGGCGGGCCAGGGAGGAAATGTTGACGATCACGCCTTCCTCGGCGCCGGTTTCGACCATCTTGGCGGCGGCCTCACGGCCACACAGGAACACCCCGGTCAGGTTCACGTCGATCACGGCCTGCCACTGTTGCAGGCTCATCTTGCTGACCAGCTCTCCGTCTTTGGCCTTGATCAGCAACCCGTCACGGGTGATGCCGGCGTTGTTGACCAAACCGTGCAGGGCGCCGAAATCGGCAACCACATTGTTGAACAGGGCTTCCACCTCTTCCTCTTTAGCCACATTGGCCAGGTAGGCGCGGGCTTCGCCGCCGGCGGCTTCACAGGCTGCTACGGTGGCGTCCAGGTCTTCCTGGCTCAGGTCCACACAGGCCAGCCTGGCGCCTTTACCGGCAAAAAAGGTGGCGATGCCACGACCCAGGCCACGGCCGGCGCCGGTCACAACAATCACTTTCTGGTTCAGTTCCATGGTGATTCCTTACACTGTCGGTTCACGTTGCAACGGATTATGGTGAGGTGCAGCGGGCAGGCCAATGACCGGATTGCTCAGGCCCGCCGTAAAACGGGAAACGGAGAGCAGGACCACAGATGCATCAGGAAGCAGAAGCCCAGTCGTTTATCTATCAGCACAGCCATGCGGCACTGGCTACCGTGGACAGTGAGGGGGCGCCGTTTGCGTCTGCCGTCAATGTGGTTCCGGACCATGAAGGGCGCCTGTTGATGCTGGTCAGTGCGTTGGCGGCGCATAGTGTGAACCTGGCGGCCAACCCGGCGGCATCACTGGTGTGGGTGGAGCAACAGCACAGCGACTGGCAGGCGGCCATGCGGTTGACCGTGTCCGGCGAGGTGGTGGCTGTGCCCCCGGCCGAGGGGGAGCGTTACTTTCAGGTGTTTCCTCACGCCCGCGAGAACCTCCAGCTGGATTTTCATTTTCTCGCGTTGCGCCCGACGACGGCGCGCTGGATACCGGGTTTTGCCCGGGCGACCTGGTTGAATGCCGAAGCGCTGGTGCAGCCGTGGGGTTGGGACCTGGCCCGTGAACAGGCCATGGTCGGGCACATGAATGATGATCACGCCGAGGCCATCGACCACTATCTGGCCTTGTTGGGCGCGCCGGGGCAGGGGGCGCAAATGCTGGCGGTGGACCCCTGGGGTGCCTGGCTGTGGCATGAGGCGCGGTTACGTCGGCTACCGTTCCCGGCCCGGGCGGAAGACGCTGGGCAAGTGCGTGACACCCTGGTGATGCTCGCCCGTACTCCTCCAGAGGATTTTTTCCTCGTCCGCCCTTGAATCCCGCCGTTACGACCCCATTCCACGGCCAGCAGGCAGGCGCAGGGAGCCCCGGCGATGATCGGTATTTCCTGTTGACTGTGCTGGCGTCCTTACTATGATTAGCACTCCACTCATGAGAGTGCTAATTCAGACTGTCGAGTTTGGCCGCTGTGGCCGACTTGGGTGTCAAAAGAACTAACTGGGAGTTTAAGGAAAAATGAGCATCCGTCCTTTGCATGATCGCGTGCTGGTTCGCCGTGAAGAGGAAGAAACCAAAACCGCTGGCGGTATTGTGCTGCCCGGTTCCGCTGCCGAGAAGCCGTCCCGTGGTGAAGTCATTGCCGTAGGCAATGGCAAGATCACCGAAAACGGTGATGTACGCCCGCTGGATGTGAAAGCAGGCGACAAGGTGATCTTTGGCCAATACGCAGGGTCCACCGTGAAGGTGGAAGGCGAAGAGCTGCTGATCATGAGCGAAGCCGAAATTCTGGCCGTCGTTGAAGGCTGAACGCTGAATACGGCCCGGATAACTCTTCCGGTCTAGACAGACATCGAACGCCCGCAAGGGCATTCAGCCCATCACTGGGTAAAGAATCGCAGAGGTATATAAAACATGGCTAAAGAAATTTTGTTCCGTGACGAAGCGCGTCAACGTATGGCCAAAGGCGTCAACATTCTGGCCGACGCTGTTAAGGTAACCCTGGGCCCGAAAGGCCGTAACGTGGTGCTGGAAAAATCCTTCGGCGCCCCGTCCATCACCAAGGATGGCGTTTCCGTTGCCCGCGAAATCGAACTGGAAGACAAGTTCGAGAACATGGGCGCCCAGATGGTGAAAGAAGTCGCGTCCAAGGCCAACGACGAAGCCGGTGACGGCACCACCACTGCCACGGTACTGGCTCAGGCATTCGTAAACGAAGGCCTCAAGTCCGTAACCGCCGGCATGAACCCCATGGACCTGAAGCGTGGTATCGACCAGGCCGTGGCCGCCGTGGTGGAAGAGCTGAAGACTCTGTCTACTCCGTGTGACAACACCAAGAGCATCGAGCAGGTCGGCACCATCTCCGCCAACGCCGATAAATCTGTTGGTGAAATCATTGCCCAGGCCATGGAAAAAGTGGGCCAGGAAGGCGTTATCACCGTTGAAGAAGGCCAGTCCCTGCAGAACGAGCTGGACGTGGTTGAGGGCATGCAGTTTGACCGCGGTTACCTGAGCCCGTACTTCATCAACAATCAGGAAAAGATGCAGGTCGAGCTGGAAGACCCGTACATCCTGTTGGTAGACAAGAAAATCTCCAACATCCGTGAACTGCTGCCGGCCCTGGAAAATGTGGCTAAAGCAGGCAAGCCGCTGCTGATCATCGCTGAAGACATCGAAGGCGAAGCACTGGCGACTCTGGTTGTGAACAACATGCGCGGCATCATCAAGTGCGCCGCCGTGAAAGCGCCGGGCTTCGGTGACCGTCGCAAGGCCATGCTGCAGGACATCGCCATCCTCACCGGCGGTACCGTGATCAGCGAAGAAGTGGGCCTGAGCCTGGAAAACGCGTCCCTGGAAGATCTGGGTACCGCCAAGAAAGTGAACATCGACAAGGACAACACCACCATTGTTGATGGCGCTGGCCAGCAGGCAGATATCGACGCCCGTGTGGAGCAGATCCGCAAGGAAATCGAAAACTCTTCCTCTGATTACGACAAGGAAAAACTGCAAGAGCGCGTGGCCAAGCTGGCCGGCGGTGTTGCAGTCATCAAGATCGGTGCTGCCACCGAAATTGAAATGAAAGAGAAGAAAGCCCGTGTGGACGATGCCCTGCATGCCACCCGTGCTGCGGTAGAAGAAGGTGTGGTACCGGGCGGTGGTGTTGCCCTGGTGCGCGCTCTGGCCAACGTTGGCTCTATCAAGGGTGACAACGACGAGCAGAACGCCGGTATCGCTCTGACCTTCCGTGCGCTGGAAATGCCCCTGCGCCAGATCGCTTACAACGCCGGTGCAGAAGCCTCCGTCATCGTGCAGGAAGTGCGCAATGGCAAAGGTAACTACGGCTACAACGCGGCCACTGGCGAGTACGGCGACATGCTGGAAATGGGTATTCTGGACCCGGCCAAGGTGACCCGTTCCGCGCTGCAGGCAGCGGCTTCCATCGCCGGCCTGATGATCACCACCGAAGCCATGGTGGCGGACAAGCCGGAAGAAAATGCCGCTGGTGGCGCCCCGGACATGGGCGGCATGGGTGGTATGGGCGGTATGGGCGGCATGATGTAAATCAGCCGGTCATTCGACCATTGAAAGCCTTAAAGAAAACCCCGCCTTGTGCGGGGTTTTCTTTTGGCATCTGTCCTGAACCCGCCGTAGGAGAGTCGCTCGCAGCGCGATAATCCTGGTGTCGAGGTACGAGAAGCGAAAACCAGGCCTTTAAGTGCAGGTTTTGATTTTAGAAACTCGCTTCTCGTAACTCGTAACTCGTAACTGAGGTTCTTGGCTTGCACCCTCTGTTGTCGCTTCCCCATAATGTCCGCTCTTCTTTCTGCCGGTATCTCCATGCAACCCAGAGACAGAAAACTCCGTCCGCACTTTGCCCTGGTCGTCGTCGCCATGGTGATGTTGGGGCTGGCGCATGCCTGGGTGAATCCCTGGCTGGCGTTTGATCGGGGGGCGATCGAGCAGGGGCAATGGTGGCGACTTTTCACCTGCCATCTGGTGCACCTGAATCACTGGCACATGCTACTCAACCTGGCTGGCCTGCTGTTGTGTGGTTACTTTTTCACGGACCTGCTTGATCGGGCACGTTTCTGGAGCTGGTTGCTGTTTTGCGGGCTGGTCACCGGGCTGGCGTTGTATTTTCTGGATACCGGTTTGCAGCACTATGTGGGGCTGTCCGGTATCCTCCATGGCTTGCTGGTCTATTGCCTGCTGCAGGGCTGGCGGGGGAATCCCTGGTTGCATTCGCTGGTGTTGCTGGTGATCGCCGGGCGCATTGTCAGTGAGCAGCAGGCAGGCTATGACGTGGAGTATCTCCGTAGCTGGATCGACGGGCGGGTTTATGTGAATGCCCACCTGTACGGTGCCCTGGCCGGAGTGTTGTTGTTTGGGGGAATCACGGGTGTCGAATACGGCAGAAAACGCAGAACAGGAAACACAGAAAGATAATAAAGCATCAGGGTGCATGACCATCCTGTTTCCAGGCGTTTTCCTGGTGGCAGGCCTGGCGGTGATGTTCTTTGTCGGGCTCAAACCCGCCTTTCAATACTGGCAGGCCGGAAGCTGGGACCGGGTGCCGGCCACCGTGCTTAGCAGTACGCTCAATCGCAGTTATTCCGACGGCTCCACCACCTACAGTGTCAGCGCCCAGTACCGTTATGACTATAACGGGCGCAGCTATTCCAGCAGCACCGTGAGTCAGTACAGCGGCAGCGATAATTTCGACGATTACTGGCTGCGCTTGGCCAGCCGGCTGGAGTCCGCTCGCTCCCGGGGGCGTACTGTTATGGCCTGGGTCAACCCGGCGAATCCCTCCGAGGCTTTTCTGGATCGCACTCTGCGCTGGGGATCATTGGTGTTTGGCCTGGCCTTCGGCGGCGTCTTTGCCTTGGTGGGTGGCGGCCTGATGTTTCTGTTCAACCGGAGAAGCAAGGGCAAGGCGGATCTCGCAGAAGGGGGGCAGTACCACAGCAAGGAAAAATCCGGCCACTGGTTTATGGTGGGCTTCGGCGCCATCTTCATCCTGCTGCCATCGCCGGCCTACCTGGCAGTCTGGGACAAGGTCAGTGGCGGTGATTACGCGATTCTGATGGTACTGCTGTTTCCCGCCGTGGGTGCCGGTATTGCCTGGGCGGGCTGGAAGATGCGCAGCAATTATCAGTTCTTCGGCCCCACCCCGCTGGAACTGGATCCTGAGCCCGGCCATGCCGGTGGTCAGGTAGGGGGCGCCATCCACCTGGGCAAGGCGTTGCCCCGGGAGACGGATCTGGATGTGTGGCTGAGCTGCATCCGGGGCCGTGAAAGCGGTAGCGGTAAAGACCGTAAAACCGTGGAAGACATCCTCTGGCAGACCGACCAGCGCGCCCTGTGCCAGCCCACCCAGCAGGGCAGCGATATCCTGTTCTGTTTCGATGTGCCGGCGGAGCAGCCGCCGTCATCCGGTAGCGGTCGCAATTATATCTGCTGGCGAGTCGAGCTGGAGGGCATGGTTGAAGATCGCAAGCTGAAACGCAGCTGGGATATCCCGGTAGTGGCAGGAGAGAGTGAGAGCCGTTTCCGGCTGCCGGAGCCCCACGTCATGGCCGACCAGCGCGAGCGGCAGGTGGAGGCACTGGAATCCGCCAATGAGCAGATACGGGTGGAGCAGACCAGCCAGGGCCTGCATCTGCAAAGCCGTCCGGGCCGCCACCTGGGGATGAAACTGGCGCTGCTGGTGTTTGGTGGCATTTTCGCCGCCGTGGGCACCGGGCTGTTTATCGCCGCCGCCAGCGAAGGCTTTATGTTGTACTTCATGGGCAGCATTTTCGGGCTGATTGGTTATCTCATTGTGGGGGGCACCGTGTTCACCCTGGGCAGGGGGCTGGATGTGTGGATTCGCGGTGGCGAAGTGCGCAGCCTGCGTCGCTGGCTGGGAATCCCCGTGTTTACCCGCAAGGGCCAGTTGCTGCGGGCAGAGCAAGTGGTGCTGAAGACGGGCATGAGCAGCACCAGCAATGGCCGCCAGACCGAGTACATGGCGTTGATCGCCGAGATTGATGGCAAAAAGATCCGTTTGGCTGAGGGCATCGCCGGTCGCGAAGCGGGCGAGGCGCTGCGTGAGGCCGTGCTGCGCACCCTGCGACTGGTGTAAACTGTTCGCAAATCTGAACTGGTGACGCAGGAGCGCGTAAGTGTATTCCTGTAGCGACTCCTGTAGCGAATGGGGCGAGCCAGTGGCCCCGACAATTTGCGAGATATCCCATGAGCAAAGACCGCCTGATTATTTTTGATACCACCCTGCGTGACGGTGAGCAGAGCCCCGGTGCCACCATGGACCAGGATGAAAAACTGCGTATCGCCCGGGCGCTGGAACGCATGCGGGTGGATGTGATCGAAGCCGGCTTTGCCATCGCCAGCCAGGGGGATTTTCGGTCCGTAAAAGCCATTGCCGATACCGTGCGTGAATCCACCATCTGTTCCCTGGCCCGTGCCAAGGCGGCGGATATCGACCGCGCGGCGGAAGCACTGGCCGGGGCCGAGTCCGGGCGGATTCATACCTTTATCGCCACCAGCCCGATTCATATGCAGCACAAGTTGCGGCTGGAGCCGGATCAGGTCATCGAACACGCGGTGGCAGCGGTCAAGCACGCGCGCAACCATATGGGTGACGTGGAGTTTTCCTGTGAAGATGCGGGCCGCTCCGAGATCGACTTCCTGTGCCGTATTATCGAAGCGGTGATTGATGCCGGCGCGCGTACGATCAATATTCCGGATACCGTGGGCTATGCCATTCCCGAGCAATTCGGCGACACCATCAGCCAGCTGCTCACGCGTATTCCCAATGCGGACAAGGCGGTCTTCTCCGTGCATTGCCATAACGATCTGGGGCTGGCAGTGGCCAATTCCCTGGCGGCGGTGCAGGCCGGGGCGCGGCAGGTGGAATGTACCATCAACGGGCTTGGCGAACGGGCCGGCAACGCCTCTTTGGAAGAGATTGTGATGGCGGTGCAAACCCGTCAGGACCTGTTCAATGTAGATACCGGCATTAATGCCCGGGAAATTGTGCCCACCTCGAAAATGGTGTCGCAGATTACCGGCTTCCCGGTGCAGCCGAACAAGGCCATCGTCGGCGCCAACGCTTTCGCCCATGAATCCGGCATCCACCAGGACGGGGTGCTCAAGCACCGCGAGACCTACGAGATCATGTCCGCCGAAGATGTGGGCTGGCACACCAACCGCATGGTGCTGGGTAAGCATTCCGGCCGTGCCGCGTTCCGGGCCCGGCTGGACGAGCTGGGCATCGTGTTTGCGTCTGAAGCGGCCATGAACGAAGCTTTTTTGCGCTTCAAGGACCTGGCGGACAAGAAACACGAAGTGTTCGACGAGGATCTGCAGGCGCTGGTCAGCGACACCAAACGGGCGGTAGAGCAGGAGCGCTTCAAGCTGGTATTGCTGGACGCCAGCGCGCGCACGGGTGAAACCCCGCAGGCCCGCATTGTGATGTCCATTGATGGTGTTGAACAGGACGCTACCGCCACGGGTGCCGGTCCAGTCGATGCCGCCTTCAAGGCGATTGAAAAGCTGGCGGACAGCCACACGGCCCTGCAACTGTATTCGGTTAACGCGATTACTGCGGGCACCGACAGTCAGGGGGAAGTGACCGTGCGCCTGGAGAAGGGCGGCCGTATCGTCAACGGCCATGGCGCGGATGTGGATATCATTACCGCGTCGGCCAAGGCCTACCTCAACGCCTTGAATCACTTCGCAGCCGGCGTGGAACGAGCCCACCCTCAAGCGGCGGATGTATGAAGAAACTGCCTGACGCCGGATGCCTGAGGCCTGACGGTAAGAGAGTCGGTGGTGCTCTTCTTGCGTGGTGCGTGGTGCGTCCGGCGTCTGGCGGCACCGGAGGTGCTCAATGAACGAAGCGCAGCGGCAGAGTTATCTCAAGGCCATGGGGCTGACGCCCTGGGTGGCCCGTGTGGCTTTGCCCGGGGCGGCGCCGTCACCGGCATTGGACTGGCCGGAGGAAGAGCAGGCTAATGCTCCTGCATCGGCAGGGCCTGTTGTTGATGTGGCGGTGCCGTCCCGGGAGCCTGAAAGTGCTCCTGTCGATGTTCCCTTGGCCGCCGCTGAATCCAGCCCGGCCGAGCATGCACCTGAGGCATCGGCAGCCGATGCATTGGCGAAAGCGCCATCGGCCCGTTCCGTGGCACCTGCCCAAGAGCAGGCGAAGGAGGAGGAGGCCCCTGCACCAGCCAAGGCGAAAGTGAAAGGGCTCACATTTACGCTGGAAGCCCACTTGGGTGGCACCACCTGGTTGCTGTGTGCCCAGGAAGACAGCCAAGCACCGGGGCTGGGGCGTTTCGAAGCCCCGTTGATGGCCAACCTGTTGGCGCTGTTTCAGGGGCGTGCGCAGCGCCCGCGTCGTTTCTTCTGTCCTCTCACAGAACAGCCCATGCCGGCGCACGAAGCCGCCCAGGCCTTGTCCGCCTTTGTGGTCGGACTCAGCGAGCAGAGCGGCGGAGAACGGGTGCTGTTATGCCTGCCGGAAACGGTGGCCGAGGCTCTGTTTGAACAGCCCCGTTACCAGCCTTTCGAGCTGGGACGGTTGCCGGCACTGGTGATCAGCAGCCTGGCAGAAATGCTGGCAGACCCGGTGCAGCACAAGAAAGCCAGCTGGCAAGCCATGCAGGCTCACGGCTACGATGGCGTTTGATGATGCCGGCCCGATCCGGGCCATGCAGGAATCGGATCTGGAGGCGGTGCTGGCCATTGAAACGGCGGCGCAGTTGACCCCCTGGAGCCGTAGTCACTTTCTCGATTGCCTCGGCAACGCCCATTATCTGTGTCAGGTCGTGGAGGTTGAGGAGCAGCCAGCGGCGTTTCTGATTATGTCGCGAATTCTTGATGAAACCCATGTGCTCAATATCGCCGTGACCCCTGCTCGCCAGCGTCAGGGCCTGGCCCGTGGATTATTGGAGCAGGCCATAGACGCGGCCCGCCGCGATGCCATGAGTGTGATCTACCTGGAAGTGCGGGAAGGCAATCACAGTGCCCGGGCGCTGTATGAGTCACTGGATTTCACGGTTTCCGGCATCCGCAAAAACTATTACCGCCGGGGCGATGGCCACGAAGATGCGGTACTGATGCAGTGCCTGCTGGCCTCGGGGCATAAATAGCGACGAGCTACGTTGGAGCCGATAGGGAAAAACAGAAAGGTTTTTCTGGCATCGATCTTTCTACGAAGCTGCTGTAGGAGCACCGTTTAGGGTGCGAATCTCGCGCAGCGAGGCCATCGCCAGGAGAGCGATCAGGGATATCTGAGCTCGGCAGGTTTCAGAGTTTCCCTAGAGCCAACGGTGTGGTTCGTCCTCCGGCTTTCCTTTTCAACTTTTCACTTTGAACTTTCAACTGAATTCCGCGGGCAGGGCGGCCGTCGTACGGCACCATCCCTAAACCGCGTTGCCGCGTGTAGCGTGAAGCCTGCAGCGGCTTCCTATTCCAACGGCATCCAGCCCTTTTCCGTATCCCGGAAGTGGATGACCCGTTGGCGCTGGAAGGTGTCGCCTTTCTTGAAATTGCCGTGTTCCACCCGCAACGCGCTCAGCGCCATGATCATGGCGAACCGGTCCAGGCCGGAGAGTTCCTCGTTCCCTTTTACCTGGTTGGTATAGCCCTCCAGGTCTTCCTGGGCCTCCAGGCTGTAGCTGACTTCCACGGTGTAGCGGCCATCGCCATCCTCGTAACCGTTGTGCTTTTCCACATCGGTGACTTCCAGCAATCCATCCAGATGGGCGTTACGCATTTCCGCTTCCAGGGCTTTCTGGGCATCGCCGGCATCGGGGCTACGGCTACAGGCGCTCAACAGGGTAAGGGCGAGCAGGGCTGTCACAATGTGAACGCAACGAAGGGTGGCAGACATGGCTGTGTCCTGATTGAAAAGAGGAGCGGTCACTCTAGCACCGCTTTAGCCGCTGACCCAATGGCGCCATTGTTAGCTACTGGACAGCGGGTCGATTAATGCCAACGATAGGGGAACAGAAAAACTTACCCAAGGAGGGATTGCCCATGTCCGAAAGCCTGTTTCGTCGTTTGCTGATCATGGTGGCGCTGATCTTTTGCGGCGCTTTTGCGGTGCTGGTCATCCCGCCGCTCATGGCCAACCCGGATATACTGGCTGCCGCCGCTGGCGGTTTCGTCAACCCTTATGCGGCTGGCTACGCCACCGATGTCATCCTGTGCTGGGTGATTCTGGCGATCTGGGTGCTGTTTGAGCGTCAGCGCTACCAGGTGCGCGGTGGCTGGCTGGCCTTGTTGCTGGGCGTGGTTCCCGGGGTTGCGGTGGGCTTTGCCTTGTACCTGCTGATGCGCCAGCGCCAACTGAAAGGGTCCGGGCTGGTCTGACGGGAAATGAGGCCGCGAAGGCTGTTATACTCGCGCCCTCGAAATACCCAGTCAGAGATTGAGCACCATGAGCCTGCAAGACCAGGTGGCCAAGCGCCGCACCTTCGCGATCATTTCGCACCCGGACGCCGGTAAAACCACTATTACCGAAAAGCTGTTGCTGTACGGAAACCTGATTCAGAGCGCAGGGACCGTGAAAGGCAAGAAGTCCGGCAAGCATGCCACCTCCGACTGGATGGAGATGGAGAAGGAGCGGGGCATTTCCGTGACCACCTCGGTGATGCAGTTCCCCTACAAGGATGCCACGGTCAACCTGCTGGACACCCCCGGCCACGCGGACTTCTCTGAAGATACCTACCGCACCCTCACCGCGGTGGACTCGGCATTGATGGTTATCGACGCCGCCAAGGGTGTGGAGCAACGGACCGTCAAGCTGATGGAAGTGTGCCGTCTGCGTGACACGCCGATTCTTACCTTCATCAACAAGCTGGATCGGGATGTGCGCGATGGCATCGACGTGCTCGATGAAATCGAGGACGTGCTGAATATCGAGTGCGCGCCGATCACCTGGCCCATTGGCATGGGCAAGAGCTTCAAGGGTGTCTACAACCTGCTCACTGACACCACCGTGCTGTACAAGACCGGTCAGGGCCACACTGTGCAGGATGTGCGCGAGGTCAAAGGGCTCAATAATCCCGAGCTGGATGAGGCCGTGGGGGCTGACTACGCCGGGGAGCTGCGCGATACCCTGGAGCTGGTGCAGGGTGCCAGCCACGAGTTCGATCTGGAGCGTTTCCTGGCCGGCAAACTGACCCCGGTTTTCTTCGGTACCGCGCTGGGCAACTTCGGTGTCGATCATATGCTCGATGGTCTGGTGCAGTGGGCGCCGCCACCCCAGCCCCGCGATGCGACGGCTCGCACCGTGGCGGCCGATGAGCCCAAGATGACCGGCTTTGTGTTCAAGATTCAGGCCAATATGGACCCCCGCCACCGGGACCGCATTGCTTTCATGCGCATTTGTTCCGGCACCTATCGAAAGGGCATCAAGCTCAAGCAGGTGCGGACCGGGAAGGATGTGCGCATTCCCGATGCCCTGACCTTCCTGGCCGGTGAGCGCGATAATGTGGAAGAAGCCTTCTCCGGTGACATTATCGGGCTGCATAACCATGGCACCATTCAGATCGGCGATACTTTCACCGAAGGCGAAGAGCTGGCCTTTACCGGCATTCCGCACTTCGCTCCGGAACTGTTCCAGCGGGTGGTGCTCAACGACCCGCTCAAGAGCAAGCAGCTGCATAAGGGCCTGACCCAGCTGGCAGAAGAAGGCGCTACCCAGGTGTTCTTCCCGCTGCGCAATAACGATGTGATTCTCGGTGCGGTGGGTACCCTGCAGTTCGATGTGGTGGCGGCGCGGTTGAAAGGCGAATACGGGGTGGATTGCCGTTATGAGCCGGTCAGTGTGGCCACGGCTCGCTGGGTGGAAGCCGAGAGCGATAAAGAGCTGTCCGCCTTTGAACGCAAGGCCTATGACAATCTGTCCCGTGACGGTGCCGGGCACCTGACGTACCTGGCACCCACGCGGGTTAACCTGCAACTGGCCCAGGAACGTCACCCGGACATTCGTTTCCGCGAAACCCGGGAAATATGAGAAGGCAATTAATAGTTAACAGTGAATAGTTAACAGCGAAAATCGAAGAACCCGACCCATGCTAAACATGGCCGTTTTACTACGGGTCGGGCAATGGAACCCGCATTTGAAACGAGGTGGACATGGATGTCGATACCGCTCGCCAATATCTTCTCGGCAAGCCCGAAGCGATGGAGGATTATCCTTTTGGCCCGGATGTGGCGGTGATGAAAGTGCGCGACAAGATGTTCGCAACGCTGGGCCAAGAGAGCGGTGAAGGGCGCATGAATCTGAAGTGCGATCCGGATCAGGCCCTGGCGCTGCGGGATATCTTTACCGCCGTGCTACCCGGCTACCACATGAATAAGAAACACTGGAACACGATCAAACTGGATGGCTCCATTCCTGAAGGGGAAATCCAGCGCATGATCGATCATTCCTTCGCGTTGGTGGTGGGTGGTTTGCCAAAAAAAGTGCGCGAAGGCATGGAAGTGCGCCACGGCCGCGAAGCGCTCTATGGCGGACAGAACTAAACAGGCAGGGAGACGGCAATGGCAGTAGTCATCGGTGGCATTATTATTATCTGGCTAGGCCTGACCATGGGCGCGGCGGGCTTGCGTTGGTTGGGTGTGGAGCTGCATTACCCGGCTCGTCTGGTGGCGCCGGTGTTGCTGGCGGTGCTGGAAACGCTACTGTTCTTGTTGTTTGTTCCCGGCACGGAGTTGTTGCCACAAAGCTGGGGCTGGCCCATGGCGGGCGGTCTGGTGGCTGCGGCCTGGCTGATCAACGGCGCCGTCGCCGGCCTGGACTGGCATCGCAATCGGCCAGTGAAAGAATCTCCGGCGACAGAATAACCCCCAGCGTTTTATTGCCACTGTAGAACGTGCTTGCACCCGAATTGCATTAGGAGTGAGGGACGAGGTTTGAGTTTCGAAAAGCTTTTTTCTCTCGTGCCTCGTTTCTCGCAACTCGGACCTAAGCGTTCGCGCCTCAAGTGGCGCTCCTACGGCGTCTATCCCTAAAAACTGCTCCAGCCAGTGAATTCCATTCCCCGATACAGCCAGTACTTCCACACCGAGTCATCCGCATACACCGCATAGTCGGTGCTGTGTTTTTCGTCGTAACGATTGTCCCAGCGCCGTTCGAAGGTGTCGCCGGCCTGTTGCATGATGGGGTGGTCGGGGGCGGCGATCAGCCGCACGCTGCTCTCCAGATTCAGGTTGTCCAGATTACGCCGGGTGTAGTTGGCGGAGCCGAGGATCAGTTCGGCGCTGTTGGCGCTGCGCCGCAGCAGCATTTTGGTATGGCATTGTTCTCCCTGGGTGTTGCACCAGCGCACCGGGGTGCCGGCGTTGTGCAATTCACTCCCCACCTGACGGTTGGGAATCCCGTTCTTCTCACGCCCGAAGGCATCCTTGTTGGGGTCTAGCAGGACACGTAGTTGTACGCCCCGTTGCTGTGCCGCGAGCAGGGCCTTCATCAGCGGGCGATGGGACAGATAGAACACGGACACATCAATCTGGTCGCCGGCCTGGCTGTGGTTGAGGGTAGCGAGCAAGGCATCACGAATGGCGCCTTCGGTGAGCAGTTGCAGGCGTGCGTCGGCGGCCGGGTCAGTCGGTTGTGTTGGCAAGGTGGGTAGTGTGGGCAGTTGGGTGGCGGTCAGTTCTGCCACAGCCAGTTCACTGGCCAGCAGGTCTTTGACCGCATTGCCCTGAAAGCGTAGGCCGATATTGCTGTGGGCGCTGCTGCCATCGTGGGCATTGGCGGAGGTGACCAGGCCGGTCCAGTGTTCACCTTCGTCCACCACCAGGGTCTTGCGGTGATTGGCCTTGAAGTTCAGCAGCGTCAGGTAGCTGCGCAGGGGGACCTGTCCCGGTCCCATGGGATTGGGTAGCCAGCCCTTGTCCGGGTTGTTGCCCAGCCACTGACAGCACACCCGCCACATGCCGGACCAGCTGGGGTTGGAATCGCGCAGTGCCGGCAAAGGCGTAGTGACGACGGTGACGCCGGCTTTCTTCAGGCGCGTAAGGTGCTTGCTGTGGAGCCCGCCATAAAGCGTATTGATGGGGTCGGTGATGACCACGATAGGCATGGCTGGATGGCTGGCCCGTCGGGCCAGCAAGGCGTCGGTGAGCTCGCTGGACAAGGCCCGGCCGCTCTCGTTGGCAGTGCCCTGAAAATCGTTGAACAGGAACATGTCGACCACGATGAGTTTTTCCGCCTGGCCAATTAAGCGGAAGAATTCGTCGAAAATATGTTGTCGGCTGAGCCGCGTGGTTCCGACACCGTTGTCGCTTTCCCAAGTATCGTCTACCAGCAATTTGAGCCCCTGCACCGCATGGGTTTCCCCTTGCACGTTCAATCCCGGAGGAAGCGGCTTGTAGCGGTGCCAGAGGGCAGTGCTGGCGGTCAGGGCAACCAGCATCAGCAGGGCGAGTTTCAGGCGGGTCATAGGCAGTCCTGTGCATTCGATGGGGCTACCTTATCAGCTAATGGGGTGTGCGCCATGCGGTCCTGCCATTCCTGTCCCATCAGGTGGCACATTCGTGCAACATTCTGAAAAGAATGCCGCCATGCCGGTAACTATGGCACCACCGTACCGCAACAGTGTGGCG
>OJCY01000196.1_pt1 | contig 16715 bp, 14 predicted proteins | sample 1592321 | NCBI WGS metagenome assembly OJCY01 (sample SAMN05416784, study PRJEB24817) | seawater metagenome | isolation source: Sea water | place: Canada:Atlantic | collected 2013-07
ATTTTTTTGATTTTCAGGGTTAATACCTAAAATTTTTGGTAATGAACATAAAAATTTAGCCCTATCAAGATCCACACTATCTAATGTAATTCCTTTAGGTATAGAAACATTTCTTAAATTATTATCTTCTTTTTCTACCTTCTTTTTTTTTGTTTTCTTTTTCTTTTTTGTTTCAACTACAACTTCTTCCTTTATTTCCTCAATCTTTTCATATTGTAAGTAGGGACCAAATCTTCCATTTTTAAGATACATGTCATTACCATTTTCATGTTTTCCTATAAACTTTGGTTCAGCTAGTTGAGATTGAGCAGCTGCTTTAGCTTTAGAAAGAGGTCTAGTAAATTTACAATCTGGATAATTTGAACAACCTATAAAAGCACCACCTCTAAAACTATTTTTTAAACTTAATGATCCACTGTCACATAACTTACATTGTCTATTAATATTTCCATCTTTATCTCTTTCAAAAATTAAACTACCTAAACTATCGTTTAATAGATCTAAAACTTCTCTAGTTCTTTTCTCTTTAACGTCAGATACATTTTGATTAAAATCTTTCCAAAATAACTCTAGAACTTTTATCCATCCTTCCTTACCGGTAGTAATATCATCAAGTTGATTTTCTAAACTTGCAGTAAAGTTATAGTCAACATATTTAGAGAAAAGTTTTTCAAGAAAAGCAGAAATTAGTTTACCACGATCAGTTGGGTGAAATCTTTTATTAATTGTTTCTGCATACCCTCTAGTAGATATAACAGATATTATACTCGCATATGTTGAGGGTCTTCCAATACCTAGTTCTTCTAATTTTTTAACTAAACTTGCTTCTGAGTATCTTGGTGGTGGCTGTGTAAAGTGTTGTTCATCTAATAGAGATTCTATATTAACTGGGCCCTTGTTCATTTCAGGAAGAATATCTTCATCATCATCTTTTTTAGTATCCTTCATAACCTTTAAGAAACCATCAAACTTAATAACAGATCCACTAGCTTTACAGATTGTTCCATTATCGTCAGAGGTTATCGTTATAGTATTTCTATCAAATTGAGCAGGTTTCATTTGAGAGGATAGGGCTCTACTCCAAATTAAATCGTATAATTTATGCTGATCTGGACTTAGATATTTTTTAACAGTTCCTGGTGCTCGCATAATATCTGTGGGTCTAATTGCTTCATGTGCTTCTTGAGCATTTTTAGCCTTTTTACCAGAATAACTTGCTACATTATCTGGAACATATTCATCGCCAAACTCATTTTTTATATATTTCCTAAAGGTGTCTATAGCGTCCATAGATAAGTTGGTGCCATCTGTTCGCATGTATGTGATAAGACCAATAGTTTCACCGTCTATTTCTATACCTTGATAAAGTTTTTGAGCTATTTGCATTGTACGTGATGCTCCAAATCCTAATCTACCAGAAGAAACTTGCTGTAATGTAGAGGTAGTAAAAGGGCCAGAAGGGTTTCTGTTAACAACTTTGCTTGAGATGTCATTTATATTGAACTTCTTAGACTTAACTTCTTCAATTGCTTTATCAATTTCAGCTTTATTTTTAAAAGAAAATTTTTCAATTTTTTTATCATTCAATTGAGTGATACTTGCTAATATAGAATTTTTATCATTGTCGTTGAATTGAACACTTAAAGTCCAAAATTCTTCAGGATCAAAAAGCTCTATTTCATGTTCTCGTTCTGTAATTAATTTTAAAGCAACTGACTGAACACGTCCTGCAGATTTAGAGCCAGGCAGTTTTGTCCATAAAATTGGTGAGATGTTAAAGCCAACTAAATAGTCTAAGGCTCTTCTAGCCATATAAGCATCAACAAGTAGTGGCTCTATTTGTCGTGGGTTTTCAATTCCATGAATAACTGCTTTTTTTGTAATTTCATTAAAAACAACTCTTTCTACATGCTTGTCCTTAATTAATTTTTTCTCATTTAAATATTCTTTAACATGCCAAGCAATTGCTTCTCCCTCTCGGTCGGGGTCAGTTGCTAGTATAATTTTTGAAGAAATTTTAGCTGCATCTGTAATTTCTTTAAGATATTTTTTAGAAAAACTATCTACTTCCCATTCCATTTTAAAATTATTTTCTGGATCAACAGAACCATTTTTCGAAGGAAGGTCTCTAATATGACCATAACTTGCTAATACAATATAATCATCACCTAGATATTTATTGATAGTTTTTGCTTTAGCTGGACTTTCTACGACTACAAGATTCATTACTAAACAAATTACTTAAAAGACTTAGATAGTCAAATCAATAAATTTTAGTCTTGGTTTCTTCTTTGTTTTTCAATCGTTTGACGTTTTCTCTATGTGTATAGAATATAAGTACAAACATTATTATGAAAAAAATTGAATTATAATTTTCAAAAATTATTAAATAAATTGGAACCATTAAACTACTAATTAGTGATGAAAGTGATGAATATTTTGAAACAAGAAATGTAGCAGCCCAACTAATAATAAATACCAAACCCAAAATCATGTTTATTGAAAATAATATTCCAACATATGTTGCAACACCCTTACCCCCTTTAAACTTGAGCCATATAGGGAAAACGTGACCCAAGAATGCACTTAGTGATGCAATAAAGATATAATCGGGATAATTAAATTTTACATATAAAACAGGCAATACAGCTTTTGTTATATCCAGTAATAAAGTTGCGTAGCCTAATGTTTTATTACCTGTTCTAAGAGCGTTTGTAGCTCCAATGTTTCCTGAGCCAATATCTCTAATATCTTTTTTTAAAAATATTTTTGTAAGTATAAAACCAAAAGGTATTGATCCTAATAAATATGAGCTTAATGCAACAATTAAATATTCCATTATTATAACTTAAATAATTCTTCACCTTTTACAAATGTATTAGTGACTTTACCTTGGAGTTTTTTGTCTTCAATGGAGGTGTTTTTTGATTTGGAGATAAGTTTATCTTTTTTAACAACCCATGGCTTATCAATATCTACAATGCAAAAATCTGCTTCATTACCCACTGAAAGATTACCCTTATCAATTTTTAAAATTTTTGCAGGGTTTGATGTTAAAGCTTTAATGATGGTTTCTAATTTAACAGAGCCATTGTGATATAATTCTAGACTTAGTGATAAAAGCGTTTCTATTCCAGAAGCTCCTGTAGATGCTTGTGCAAACGTTAATCTTTTTTGTTCTTCATCTTCTGGTTTGTGATCAGATACAATAACATCTATCGTTTCATCTTTTAATCCTTGCACTAGAGCAATTCTATCTTCTTCAGTTCTTAATGGGGGTGATAATTTTAAGAAAGTTCTGAAATCTCCTATATCATTTTCATTTAATGAAAGGTTATTTATGGAGACACCTGTCGTAAACTTAACTTTATTTTTTCTTTCCTCAATAATTTCAACTGATTTTGCGGCTGAGATTTGTGATATGTGATATCTACATTTAATATTTTCAAGCAACGTTAAATCTCTTTCAATAATTATTCTTTCGGCAACAGCAGGTATTCCAGATAACCCAAGTTTGGTTGCAATAATTCCAGAATTAATCATTCCATTTTTAGATAAATCATAATCTTCAGCATGCTGCATGATTAGTGTGCCTAAATCTTTAGCTGAGTTCATTATACGAGACATCAGTCTAGTATTTTGAATTGTTTTAACTCCATCAGTAAATCCAATTATTCCTCTACTTTGAAGTAGACCAAATTCAGTCATGGTAGTTCCTTCAATATTTTTTGTAAGAGCAGCACTTGGAAAAACATTAATTTTAGATTTGTCTCTTCCACGTCTTTTTAAAAAATCTACTATTGAAACGTTATCTATAATTGGATCTGTATTAGGCATAGTAACAACTGAAGTAACACCTCCTGCAAGTGCTGCATTACTTAGAGTTCTAAAATTTTCTTTATATTCATAACCAGGCTCACCTGCAAAGACACGCATATCAACAAGACCTGGGAATATATATTTGCCATTCAAGTCTATTACTTTTTCTCTTGATGGAATATTGTTAGAATTTACTTTTTTACCAATAGCTTCAATTAAACCATCTTCACCAATAATTAATCCACCGTTCTCATTGATAGAGTTATGAGGGTCAATTATATTTGCATTTATAAAGTATTGTTTTTTCATTTATTCACAAAATATTTTTAAACAAGCCATTCTTACTGCAACACCTAGTTCAACCTGTTCCTTAATCACGCTTCTGTTAATGTCATCTGCCAATTTTGTATCAATTTCGATCCCTCTATTCATTGGACCTGGATGCATAATCAAAGCATCATCTTTTGCATGAGCAAGCTTATCTGGAGTTAGTCCATAATATTCATAGTATTCTCTATTAGAAGACAAGAAAGAACTAGTCATCCTTTCATTTTGTAGTCTTAGCATCATTACAATATCACAATCTTTCAGACCTTTTTTCATATCTGTAAATGTATTAACACCAAACTTTTCTATTTCTTTTGGCATTAAGTTTGATGGTGCAATAATGTTAACTTCTGCACCCAACATATTTAGAAGATAAATATTTGATCTTGCAACACGTGAATGAGTTATGTCACCACAAATCGCAACTCTTAAACCTTCAATTTTCTTTTTACGATTTATAATTGTTAAAGCGTCTAATAAAGCTTGAGTAGGGTGTTCACGGCTTCCATCACCAGCATTAAGTACTGCACAATTTACTTTTTGAGATAAAAGATTACATGCACCTGAATCCTGGTGTCTAATTACAATTATATCTGGATGCATTGCATTTAAAGTCATTGCGGTATCTATTAGTGTTTCACCTTTCTTAATTGCAGAATTTGCCATATTCATTGACATAACATCTGCACCTAATCTTTTTCCAGCTAATTCAAATGAACTTTGTGTTCTAGTGGAGGGTTCAAAAAACAAATTAATTTGAGTTTTACCATTTAATACATTTAATCTTTTGTTTTTACTTTGATTTAATTTAATGAAACTTTTAGCTTCTTCTAAAATGAAATTAACATCATTAATTGATAGATCTTGAATACCTAGGAGGTGTTTTTGAGAAATCTTAATAGCTTTATTTATTTTGGTTGCCATTAAAATTAACTCTATAACTATTAACCATCACTATGGCAAGTATTAATTATTTAAAAAGTCTATTGCCCCTTGTAAAATAAAGGCTGCAGCGTTTTGATCAATTGTTTTAACTCTTTTTGAAACATTAACGTCTAATAAACTTGATAGATTAAATGCGCCAACTGTTGAAAGTCTTTCATCCCACAATATTACAGGCAGGTCTATAGATTTTGATATATTTGATGCAACGTCATTAACTGATTGAGCGGATCTTCCTAGACTGCCATCCATATTAACTGGGTTCCCTACAATTATTCCACCAATATTATTATCTTTAATTATTATCTTAAGTTCATCAATTAGTTCGTTTGTGTTGGTTTTGTTTATGGTTTTAAAGGGTGTGGCTATGGATTGTCTTTCATCACAAATTGAGACACCAATTCTTTTAGATCCTAAATCTAAACCAATAAATCTTACCTTATTTGAGTGTTTTATTTTAAAATCTTCAATTGTGATCATATTGTATATTTTATACTTAAGTGATAGTTTGCCGACATATTTAATTACCACATGACAATTGATCTTAAAACAATAAAGCATATATCTAAATTATCAAGAATCTCAGTTGATGATGCAAAAGCTAATAAATTAGCTGGAGATCTTAACTCTATATTTGATTTCATTGAAAAATTGAATGAACTTAATACTGACAATGTTGAGCCTTTAACCTCTGTTGCAGAAACTACATTAAAATTAAGAGCTGATGAGGTTAAAAGTGAAAATATAAGAGATCAAATATTAAAAAACTCACCAGAAGAAAATGAAGATTTTTTTGTTGTACCAAGGGTTGTTGAATAATGTCAGATATCACATCACTCACTTTAACTGAATTAGTTAAAAATATTAAAGATAAAAAAATTTCTTCTGAAGAAACTACCAAAGCTTTTATTGATAGAGGAGAAAAGTCTAGAGATTTAAATACTTACATAACAGAAGATTTTTCTAATGCACTTGAGAAAGCTAAAAGTTTTGATCAAAAACCTAATTTTGATTTAAAGCTTCCGGGTGTTCCAATGGCAGTTAAAGATTTGTTTTGCACTAAAGATGTAAAAACTACAGCAGGTAGTAAAATTTTAAATAATTTTATTCCACCATACGAGTCTACTGTTACTCAAAATATTTGGAATGAAGGTGCAATATTACTTGGTAAGTTAAATTGTGATGAATTTGCAATGGGCTCATCTAATGAAACTAGTTTTTTTGGAAATGTACAAAGTCCAATAGATAAAGGTTTGGTACCTGGAGGCTCTTCAGGAGGCTCTGCATCAGCTCTAGCAGCTAATTTAACACCTATTACAATTGGAACTGATACTGGTGGCTCTATTAGACAACCTGCTTCATTTACAGGTACTGTTGGATTAAAGCCAACTTATGGAAGTTGCTCAAGATATGGAATTGTTGCTTTTGCATCTTCATTAGATCAAGCAGGACCAATGTCTAAAGATGTAAAAGATTGTGCATTACTTCAAGAAATAATTAGCACTTATGATGAAAAAGATTCAACATCAATTGATTTTAAAAGAAATGAATACAGCAAAGAATTAACAAACAATATCAAAGGTAAGAAAATTGGAATTCCAAAAGAATATAGAGTTGATGGAATGCCAAAAGAGATAGAAGATTTATGGACTAAGGGAATTGAGTATGCAAAAGATTGTGGTGCTGAAATTGTTGAAATTTCATTACCTCATACAAATTATGCTCTACCTACTTATTATATAGTAGCTCCTGCTGAAGCTTCTTCAAACTTAGCTAGATATGATGGTGTTAAGTATGGTTTTAGATCTAAAGGTGAAAACCTTATTGATATGTACGAAAAAACAAGATCTGAAGGTTTTGGTAGCGAAGTTCAAAGAAGAATAATGATTGGAACATATGTTTTGTCCTCTGGTTATTATGATGCTTATTATCTAAAGGCACAAAAAGTTAGAAAATTAATTAAAAATGATTTTGATGAAGCTTACAAAAAAGTTGATGCAATTTTAACTCCATCGACACCAAGTGCTGCTTTTAAAATTGGTGAAAAAACTAATGACCCAGTTTCAATGTATTTAAATGATATATTCACAGTTCCAGTTAATTTAGCTGGATTACCGGCAATTTCAATTCCAGCAGGAGTAGATGCTAAAGGTTATCCATTGGGACTACAAATTATTGGTAAAGCTTTTGATGAACAAAATATTTTAAACATTGCTTATGCTATGGAAGAAAAAATCCAGTTTAAAAATAAAATTACTGATTGGTGGATTAAATAGATGACTAAAGATAATTCAGAATATTTAATTGAAAGACGAGATAATGTTTACGAAGTGGTTATCGGTCTTGAAGTTCATGCACAGGTTACATCAAATTCTAAATTATTTTCATCTTCATCAACAACATTTGGTGCAGAACCTAATACGCAAGTAAGTTTAGTTGATGCTGCATTTCCAGGAATGCTTCCAGTTATTAATGAGTACTGTGTAAAACAAGCAATTAAAACGGGTATAGGCTTAAGAGCTCAAATTAATAAAAGATCAGTTTTTGATAGAAAAAATTATTTTTATGCAGACCTTCCACAAGGCTATCAGATTTCACAATTTAAATATCCAATAGTAGGAGAGGGTACAGTTGTTCTTGATATGGAACATGGTCAAAAGGAAGTAGGGATTGAAAGATTACATTTAGAGCAAGATGCTGGAAAAAGTATTCATGATATGGACCCTCAAAATACTTTGGTTGATTTAAACAGATCTGGTGTAGCTTTAATGGAAATTGTTAGTAAACCAGACATGAGAACTCCAGATGAAGTTAGTGCTTATGTGAAAAAATTAAGATCCATTATGAGATATCTTGGTACGTGTGATGGAAATATGCAGGAAGGTTCTTTAAGAGCTGACGTTAATATTTCTGTTAGAATTAAAGGCTCTGATAAACTTGGAACTCGTTGTGAGATTAAAAATGTTAACTCAATTAAATTTATGCAAATGGCTATTGATTATGAAGCTAATAGACAAGTTGATTTAATTGAAGAAGGTAAAACAATCGATCAAGAAACAAGATTATTTGATACTAAAAAAAATGAAACAAGATCTATGAGATCTAAAGAAGATGCTCATGATTATAGATATTTTCCAGATCCAGATTTATTACCATTAGAAGTAACTGATGAATTTATTGAAAAACTTAAAGCAGATATCCCAGAATTACCAGACGATAAGAAAAAAAGATTTATTGATGAATTTAAAGTCTCTGCTTACGAAGCAACAATTTTAGTATCAGATATTGATACAGCTAAATATTTTGAGGAAGTTGTTGCTAAAATGGGAAAAAACCGAGATATGAAATTAGCCGTTAACTGGATTACAGGTGAATTGTTTGCTGTTTTAAATAATAAAAATTTAGAAATTACACAAAGTCCAATAAGTGCAAAAAATTTAGCAAAGTTAATTAATCTAATTAAGAATGGAACAATTTCTGGAAAAATAGCTAAAACAATATTTGAATTAATGATGGATGGAGACATAGATCCACAAATAATTGTTGAAGAAAAAGGTTTAAAACAAGAAAGTGACCCTAAAGCATTAGAAGCTTTAATTGATAAGATTATCAATGATAATAGGGAAAAAGCTATTGAATATAAGAATGGTAAAGAAAAGCTATTTGGTTTCTTTGTAGGTCAAGCAATGAAAGCTTCAAGTGGTAAAGCTAATCCTCAATTAATAAATGAGATATTGAAGAAGAAACTTTAATATCATGGGTAAGAACCTTGAAATTACTGAAAAACTTGAAAAATATATAAATAATTTTAGTTTAAAGTTAAATCCCATTCAGCAAGAAATAATCGATTACAATAATACACTTGGAGATGTTAAGAGAATGCAAGTTGCAACATCTCAATGTCATTTTCTTCATTTAATTATAAAAATTTCTAATATTAAAAATGTACTCGAGATTGGAACCTTTACTGGGTTAAGTGCACTTTCTATAGCATTAGCATTACCAGATGATGGTAAACTTGTAGCGCTTGATAAAGATGAGGGAACGAACAAAATCGCATTAGATTTTTTTAAAAAAGCTAATCTGGATAATAAAATTCAAACAATTGTTAAGCCTGCATTAGATAGTTTAGATGAATTAAAGAATAGTAAATTTGATATGGTTTTTATTGATGCTGATAAAATGAATTACAAAGAATATTATGAAAGATCTTTAAACCTAATGGATAAAGGTGGATTGATTATTGTAGACAATGTTTTATGGCATGGTGAAGTTGCTGATGATGATAATTTAGATAAATACACAATAAATATCAGAGATTTTAATACTTATGTTGCAAACGATAAAAGAGTGGAACAAATCATTGTACCTTTAGGTGACGGAATGACTGTTTGTAGAGTGTTATAATGTTCGATGTATTTGGTTTTTACAAATTTAAAAAACTTACCTCTTTAAAAAAAAATAAGGTTTTATTACAAGATTATTTAATTAAAAAAAATATCCGAGGAACAATAATTATAGCTAGTGAAGGAGTAAATGCAACAATCTCTGGAAAAGCTAACGATCTAAAGTCAGCTATCACAAAGATTAAAAAGATATTAGATTTTAAAAAGTTTGATAGTGAAAATACTTCAAAAAGTAAATTTCAACCGTTTCATAAACCAAAAGTTAAGATTAAAAAAGAAGTAGTTCCTATGGGTCTTTCTTTATCATCAAAAAATAAAAAAGATAATCATGTAGATCCTAAAAAATGGAATAAGTTAATTAATGATAAAGAAACATTAGTTTTAGATTCTAGAAAACCATTTGAGTATAATGTGGGTACCTTTAAAAGATCTGTTAATCCTGATGTTGATAATTTTAGAGAATTTCCAAAATATTTAAACAAACTTAACAAAACAAAGCCAATTGCAATGTTTTGTACTGGTGGAATAAGATGTGAGAAAGCTTCAGTATTTTTAGAAAAAAAAGGCTTTAAAAATGTTTATCAATTAAAAGGTGGAATTTTAAATTACTTAAAAAATGTTAAAAAAAAAGAAAGTCTATGGAATGGTGAATGTTTTGTTTTTGACAACAGAATCAGTGTTAAACATGGATTGGTAGCTGGCACATACTCAATATGCAGTGGATGTAGAAAACCTGTTTCACCAAAAGATAAGAAGTCTAAAAAATATGAGGAGGGTGTTTCATGCGTAAACTGTCATGATAATTTAACTCAAACTCAAAAAGAGAGATTTCGAATGAGACAAAAGCAAATAAACCTTGCTAAAAAGACTGGTTCAAAGCATATATTTCAAAAAGAATTTAAATAGGAAAAACAATTGTCTAAAGCCATAAATTTAACCAAAGATCCAATTTGGTCACTACTTAAAAAAGTAACTATTCCAGCTAGTGTTGGTTCTTTGTTTCAAACATTCTATAATTTAGTTGATACGTGGTTTGCAGGTAGAATTTCTGCAGAAGCTATAAGTGCAATAGCTAAATCGTTCCCAATATACTTTGTCATCATTGCTGTTGGTGTTGGTATTGGTGCTGCAACGAACTCTTGTATTGGTAATTTATTAGGTGCTAAAAAAATTAATAAAGCATCACTATTTATTGCTCAATCAGTAATTTTTGCATTGGTCACTTCAATTGTTGTTACTTTATTTGGATTAAATGCTTCTGATTTTCTCTTAGGTGTTATGGGATCTGATGCTGCTGGTATTGCTTTAACTAGAGAATACTTGGATATAATTTTTTATGGAACATTTATAGTAATGATCCAAATCTCTTTAAATGGAGCTTTGAATGCTCAGGGAGATACTAAGAGCTATAGAAATGTTCTTATCTTTAGTTTCTTTTTAAATATTTTTTTAAATCCATTATTTATCTGGGGATACGGAATTGTTCCAGCTTACGGTATAGGTGGCCTTGCAATAGCAACTGTTATCGCTCAATCTATTGGTACTATTTATTTAGCTTACAAAATTAACTCGTGTAAATTAAGAAAGTATTTATCTATTAAATGCTTTATTCCTAAATTTATTCTTCTTAAAGAATTGTTCTCTCAAGCAATGCCAATAATGATTAGTATGTTGTTTATTGGTGTAGGTATTTTTAATATTTTATATTTTATTGGACAATTTGGTGACCTTGCAACAGCAGGTTATGGTGCAGCTTTAAGAGTTGAGCAAGTTTTTTTACTTCCAGTAATTGGTTTAAATACAGCAGTACTTTCTATTGGTGGACAAAACTTTGGTGCTAAAAATTATAACCGTATAAGAGAGCTTTATACTAAAGCATTATTTTTTGGATCATCATTCATGGCTGTAGCAGGTATCATTTTATTCTTTGGTGCAGAGTTTTTTGTATCTCAATTTACAGATAATGCAGAAGCCATATATCATGGTGCTATATATTTAAAAGTTGCTGCATTAATAGCTCCTATTTATCCTGTGTTCTTTATTACAACAGCAGTTTTTCAGGCACTTAAAAAGCCAGTTTACAGTCTTTACTTAAGCGTTCTAAGATTAACTGCATTTCCTTTCTTATCATTATGGTATGTAATTAATATTAGAGGTGGAGATTATGCAGATATTTTTTACACCATCATGGCAACCAATTGGTTTATGGGTATTGCAGTAATCATCTTTATTGGATACTTTTTAAATAATGTTTTTAAACAAAAGAAAAGCCATTTTTCTTATTAGTGTCTCAGCACTAATATTTATTTTAACTATTAACCAGGTCAAATCTCAAACAATCAAAATTGTTGATGGAGATACAATTCATCTTAATGGAGAAAAAATTAGATTTACTGGAATAGATACACCTGAATTGAAACAAACTTGTTTTAAAGATAGCGTAAAAGATCCTTGTGGAGTTACAGCAAAACAAATTCTTATTGATAAAATTGGAAATAATAATGTTGAATGTATTAGTGAAGGAAAAGATCAATACAAAAGAACACTAGCAGAATGTTTTGTTAATAATGAAAGCCTATCAAGCTATTTAGTTAGAAGTGGTTATGCATTTGCGTATAGAAGGTATTCAAAAAAGTTTATACCTGATGAAGATTATGCAAGAATCAATAAAATTGGTATGTGGTCTATGGAGTTTGATTATCCTTGGGATTATAGAAAATCTAAGAAAAATTAAAGCTAGCAGGGTAGTTCTGTTACCCGGTGCCCCAGAATTCTAGTTAATCTCTTGTTTATTAATTTTAAAGAGCTTTTCACCTAAAGGACTGATTGGGTCTTGAGGTGTAGGTTTGATTTTAGTTTTTTCCTCAACAATACTTAATAGTTTTTTAGCAAGTCCTTGACGTCTAAACATGGGATTAACAAAGATGTATTCAACTTCAGCTGTCTCATTATATCTAACAAAACCAAGTGTAGTATTAATGTTTTTAAAGGTAATAACACCATCACTTAGATCAACATCATAATTTGTATTATCTAAATTACTCATTAATTATTACCATCTTGCTCAAGTTTTTTTTCTAATTTTCTTACAAAAAATGAAACAATTAATATTAAAATTAAATACTCTAAAATTAAGAATGTATAAATTTCTAATGGTCTGTAAGTTGATACAACTAATTCATTAGCTTTTCTTGTTAAGTCACCAATACCTATAATTGATACCAATGAAGACATCTTTAACACATATACAAACTGATTACCTAATGCAGGTAAGATATTTTTAATTGCTTGTGGAAGAATTACCAATCTTAACCTTTTATAAAAAGTTAACCCTAATGACGAACCTGCTTCCCACTGTGATTTTTTAATTGAGTTTATGCCTGCTCTAAAAATTTCTGCTTGAAAGGCACTTTCGCTTATTGCTAGTGCAATTATTCCAGACACAAATGGACTGAAGCTTAATCCAGTCATTATAGGTAGACCGTAATAAATCCATAAAATTAAAACAAGCAGAGGTATTGCTCTTACAATTTCTACATATCCAATATTTATGTATGTTAAAAGTTTATTTTTAGCTAAAGAGGGTATTGCAACAATAAAACCTAAAATTGCAGAAATAATTATAGATATTACTGAAATATAAATAGTTGTTGTTAAGCCACTTAGTAAAAATTTTAGGTTTGTTAATCCTTCAACATTATTAGGTGATAGAATAAACCACCCTAACTCTTGACCACTACAAGAGTTAAGGGGTAAAATTAAAAGTAAAAAAAGTAAATTTTTCACTCTTAAAGTTATAATGAATTAGAGATTAATATCTAATTTTTTATAAGCTTTTTAAATTATATTTAGCGAGTAGTTTATTAAAGAAACCAGACGATTTTTTATCTTTAATCCACGCATTAACATAATCATTCCAAACCTGATCATTTTTACCAACCATCATTGCTAAAAAGGCAGGATTTTTTTCTCCATCAGGAACAATTGCTAATTGAGGGTACTTGATAACTAATTTATTGGCTTCTGTTGAGCTTGTAATGTTTCCATCTGCTCTTCCAGCTAATACTTCCTGAAAGTCTCTTGCAGGAGATTCAACTGATTGCAATTTAGACATAGGAAAGAACTCTTTAGCTTTTTCCTCTTGAGAAGTTCCAAGTGTTGTTGCAATAGTTACACTTTTATTATTCAAAGAATTCCACGTTGAATATTTTTTTAAATTCTTTTTAAGTACTAGTGGAACAGTTCCATACTTGTAGTAAGTATCTGTAAATCCAGCAACTTCTGCTCTTTTTGGAGTTTTAGTTACACTTGTAGAAATATCATATCTTCCTGCAGTAATTCCTGAAACAATAGTCTTCCATTCAGTGGGTACAAAAGTAATTTTTACACCCATATCTTTTGCTAATTCTTGCATGACATCAATATCAAAACCAACATACTTATTAGTAGCTGGATCCTTCATCGTCATTGGATCCCAGTCGCCTGTAGTTCCAACTTTTAATTCACCAGAAGATATAATCTGATCAAGTTTAGTTTCTGCGTTAAGAGAGAAGGGTAAAAGTGCTAATAGCACCACAAGGAGTATTTTTTTCATATTTCTCATATAACAACAATTTTAATAAATATAAGGTTATAACCTTGACGCACTATCACTCATCCAAGAGTGCAAATGCTCGGAAAAAGAGCGTCTAACAAGTAAATTAACATCATTTATTTCCGTAAGATGGATAATTACATCAATATGCGACAGTATTGTTTGAACAACTGAACCTTTCTTATTTTTAAATTCATTAAAGTTAAAAGGAGATCCAGTGGCAAATAAATCAAAAACTTTACTACCTTTTATATTCAGCATTACAAATTGGTCACTCACATCAGTTACTGCACCTAATTTAACTTTAGATATGTTTTTGATTAATTCATCTTCAACTTGATAAGTATTACTGTCTTCACTCACAGTTTCATTTGATATCAGCATCCATTCATCAGGACTTAACCAAAATGCAGTTAATTGTTCTGCTGATGTAGATGTATTAGCTATAGTAGGTAAGACCATATTAAGATTTTTACCAATAGCTGTAATAAAATCTTTTGTTTTGCCTCTTATGATTAATTTCATAATAGGTTTAATTTCTTTAATTACTAAATCAGAATAAGTCACATCACCTTTAATAGAAGTTTTATAATTAAGCATTTAACCTCACATTTTCTTTATCAAAAAAAACAGGATCAACAATAGTTACATTAATATTTTTATCTTCCATTGGAATAAATAATTTTTGACCTAGCATATTTTTACCACCTCTAACTACAGCTAGTGCAATAGACTTATTTAAATTAGGACTATAGTAACTTGATGTTACATGACCTAACATTTCAACTGGTTTTAAACTAGTGTTAGCAACTATCTGAGCTCCTTCTTCTAAAACTTCAGTTGGATTATCTGTCACTAAACCCACTAATTGTTTTCTATCTTCTTTCATGGTGTCAGATCTATAAAGAGATCTTTTACCAATAAAGTCATATTTCTTTTTACTAACAATCCAATCCATTTGTAAATCTATGGGTGTCATTGTTCCATCAGTATCTTGGCCAACAATAATAAATCCTTTTTCAGCTCTTAATAAGTGCATTGTCTCGGTACCATATGGAGTGATGTTAAACTCTTCACCTGCTTCCATGCACTTTTTCCATAAGTCTTCACCATAGTTTGCCTGAATATTGATTTCATAACTATGTTCACCTGTAAAACTAATACGCATAATTCTACATTTAATATTATCAATTTTTGTGTTTTTGAAAGACATGTGTGGAAAACTTTCATCTGAAAGATCAAGATCAGGTATTAATTTATTTAAAATTTTTTTACTATTTGGTCCACAGATACTAGCTGTTGCATAATGATCAGTAACTGATGACAAATAAACATCAAGCTCAGGCCATTCTGTTTGAAGGTAATCTTCTAATTTTCCTAATACGTTTGCAGCACCACCAGTTGTTGTTGTCATGATATAATGATTTTCATCAAGTCTAGTTGTAACTCCATCATCATAAACCATACCATCTTCATTAAGCATTAAACCATAACGACATTTTCCTATGGCTAGTTTTGACCATGCATTTGTATAAACTCTATTTAAAAATTCTGAAGCATCAGTTCCTTGAATATCAATTTTACCAAGTGTTGAAGCATCTAATATACCAGCACTATTTCTTGCAGCTTTACTTTCTCTTTGCACTGCATCATGCATAGTTTCATTATTTTTTGGATAATACCAAGCTCTTTTCCACTGACCCACATTTTCAAATTCAGCTTTATTTTCTATATGCCAGTCATTCATTGGCGTTCTTCTAAATGTATCAAAATATTCACCAACATTTCGTCCAACAATTGTTCCAAATGTTAAAGGTGTGTAAGGGGGTCTAAACGTTGTAGTTCCAAGCTCACCCATCTTAACACCAGCAGTTTCTGCAATAATACCAAGGGCATGCATGTTACCAAGCTTACCTTGATCAGTACCCATTCCAGTTGTTGTGTATCTTTTTACATGCTCAATTGATCTAAAGCCTTCTCTTAGAGCAAGTTTAATATCTTTTGCAGTTGCATCATTTTGATAATCAACGAAAGGTTTTGTTTTTCCTAAAACTTTATCAGATGGAAGTAACCAAATAGTTCTAATCTCATTATCTTTAGGACAATTTATTTCTAAATTGTCAAAGTCAGTTTCTTTTATATTTAAAAATTCTTTTAAAGATTTCGTAGAATTTTTTATAATATCATCTAGCTCAAAATCACCATTACTTGAGCCAATACTAATTTGATCTGATGGGTATATATCAGGAATAAAAACTTGATCTTTTTCTCTAAATTTTAATTTACCTCCAGATTGAGTAAATAAATGAACAGCTGGCGTCCATCCACCTGCAATTGCTAGACAATCACAATCAAGCTCTATTTTTTCTGGACTTGCAAAAGATTGTCCATCTCTTGATAATTCCATTATCGTAATTTTATTAATTTTTTTATAACCCTCTGTATTTACAACTGTGTGTGATCTATAAACTTTAATCCCTAAATCTTCAGCTTCTTTAGTAAATTCGGTATTAGATTGTTCTCTAATATCTATGATAGCTTCAACTTTAATACCTTTTTTATTTAATGAAATTGCACTTTCATAAGCAGTATCATTATTAGTAAAAAATATATTTTTTCGACCAGTT
>OJCY01000226.1_pt1 | contig 15521 bp, 17 predicted proteins | sample 1592321 | NCBI WGS metagenome assembly OJCY01 (sample SAMN05416784, study PRJEB24817) | seawater metagenome | isolation source: Sea water | place: Canada:Atlantic | collected 2013-07
TAATAAACCCAATTTAGTTTTTTATATTTTATAAAATTATATGTCTAATAAACAAAAACCTATTTTGGGTTTTAAAATACTGATTTAGAATATTTTTTCCAGTTATCCTGGTAGTGAATAGCATTTTCAGTGATTGACTTTGCTTCTTCAGTTGAGACTTGTCTTACAATTTTACCAGGGGATCCAACAACTAAAGAATTATCAGGGATGACTTTGTTTTCTGTGATCAGTGCATTGGCCCCTATGATGCAATTTTTTCCAATCTTTGCTCCATTTAAAATGACAGCACCAATTCCAATTAAAGAATTGTCTTCAATGGTGCATCCATGCAGCATAACTAAATGACCAATAGTTACATCTTTACCAATTTTTAATGGGTAACCAGGATCAGTATGCAATACACTGCCATCTTGAATATTGGAGCCTTCACCAACATAAATATTTTCAACATCACCTCTTAAGGTAACATTAAACCAAATGCTGGTATTTTTTTCTAAAGTGACATCACCAATGATAGATGCATTAGATGCAGACCAATTTTCACCTAAATTTTTAACTTTTTTATCTTCCAAATCATAAAACATAACTTATATATTATTATAACATGCCGTTAAAAACTCCAATATGTGATTTCGGACAAGCTGCTAAAAGCTTTGAATTAAAGTCCACTAATAACGAAATTATTAAATTAAATGACGTTAAAGGGACAAATGGAACTTTGGTTATGTTTATTTGTAACCACTGCCCTTACGTAAAAGCTGTTATTAAAGACATTGTTGAAGATTGTAAAAATTTAAAAGAATTAGATATTACAGCAGTAGCCATATGCTCTAATGACACAATAAATTATCCTGAAGATAGTTTTGAAAATATGATTGAATTTGCAAAAAAACATCAGTTTAATTTCCCTTATCTATTTGATGAAACTCAAAATGTTGCAAAAAGTTATGATGCAGTGTGCACTCCTGATTTTTTTGGATACAATAATAATTTAGAATTACAATACAGAGGTCGAATAAGAGAATTAGATAATTTAAAACCAGTAAGAGCTGGTGATAGTGATTTATTTATAGCAATGAAACAAATAGCTGAAACGACCAAAGGTCCTGAAACACAAATTCCAAGTGCTGGCTGCGGTATTAAATGGTTAGATAATTAATGTATTTAATAGTTACAAAAACGTTCCCTCCAGAAGTGGGTGGTATGCAAAATTTAATGTGGGGGTTAGCAAATGAACTTTCAAAACACTACATGATAAAAGTATTTGCTGATTATCATGAAAATCATAAATTATTTGATGAGCAAGTTTCTTTTTCAATAGAGCGTGTTGGTGGCATAAAACTTCTTAGAAAATATAGAAAAGCTCAATTGATTAATGAATTTATTAAAGAAAATAAAATTGATGGCATTATTGCTGATCACTGGAAAAGTTTAGAGCATCTTAAAACTAATAAAAAAAAGATATGCTTGATCCATGGTAAAGAAATTAATCATGAAAAAGGCACCTCTCTTAATAAAAGAGTATTAGAGGTTTTAGATAATGTTGAAACTATTGTTGCTAATTCTGAGTATACTAAAAATTTAGCTATTTCATTGGGTGTTCAGCAAGATAAAATTATAGTTATTAATCCTGGTGTTGATCTTGTTGAAGAATTAAATAAAAAAACTTTAGATAAAGTAGAGAATTTATTAAAACATAAGTCTCCAAGACTTATTACTGTCTCTAGATTTGATAAAAGAAAAAATCATGAAAAAGTAATCATGGCTCTTAGAAATTTAAAACAAATCTACCCAGGTATTATCTACATTTGTGTGGGTTATGGTGATGAAGAAGAAAATATCAAAAAATTAGTAGCAGAACTAGGTCTTCAACCCCAAGTAATGTTTTTTAAAGATATTTCTAATGAATTAAAAAATGCATTAGTTGCTAAATCAGATATTTTTGTAATGCCTTCAGTTTTTCATAAAAAATCTGTTGAAGGATTTGGTATTGCTTATGTTGAGGCTGCACAATATGGATTGCCCTCTCTTGGTGGAAAAGATGGAGGTGCAGCAGATGCAATCGAACATGAGAAAACAGGTTTAATATGTGATGGCAATGAATTAGATGAAGTTTATTCATCAATTAATTTAATGTTAGAAAATAATAAATTCCATGAGTATGGAAAAGCTGCCAAAGAAAATTCTGCTAAATTTAAGTGGAATAAAATTATTGAAGAATATAAAAAAATTCTAAACTAAATCTTTTTATTTTTAATTGTTTTATAAATTTGCCAACTAACAATTAGAATTGTAACTCCTATAATTGATGCAGTGAGAGGTCTGTCCCATAAAAAAGTCCAAGAACCATCACTTATTAATAAAGATCTTCTTAAATTTTCTTCCATTAATCCACCGAGGACAAAAGCTAATATAAGTGGTGGCATTGGAAAATCATATAAGCGCATAAAAGTTGCAATAACAGCAATTCCAATCATTAAATAAATATCAAAATTATTAAATGACATTACATAAATTCCTGTAATTGAAAAAAATAAAATAAGTGGAATTAAATAATTTTTAGGTACTGCAAGTATTCTTGCTATGTAAGGTATTAAGGGCAAGTTTAGAATAAGTAACACTACCATTCCAATATACATAGACATAATAACTGACCAAAAAATTTCAGGATTAGTTATATAAAGTCTAGGCCCTGGTTGAATTCCAAATCCTAATAAAGCACCAAGCATTACAGCAGTAGTTCCACTTCCAGGTATTCCTAAAGTTAGTAAAGGAACAAATGCTCCAGAACATGCTGCATTATTTGCAGTTTCTGGTGCAGTTAAACCATGAACACTACCTTTACCAAATTTTTCTTTTTCTTCATCGCTAACAAAATTTCTTTCCATTCCATAGGCTAGAAATGAAGCAATAGTTGCTCCAGCACCTGGTAAAACTCCAATTAAAAAACCAATTACTGAGTTTCGAGGAATAGCTTTCAACATTTTGCCTCTCTCTTCTTTATTAATCTTGATTGAACCAAGTTCTGTTAATGAAACTTGTTTTGCAACTGCAGATGGATCATTTCGTTTTAAAATAATTGTTAAGGCTTCACTCATAGCAAAAGTTGCCATCACAACTAAAACGAAGCTTATCCCATCAGATAAATTCATATTATTAAAAGTAAATCTTGTAATATCAGATAAAGAATCTTGCCCTACTGATGCTAGCATTAAGCCTAGAACAACCATCATCATTGCTTTTAAAAATTGTCCCTTTGATGAAAAAGCTGCAATTGCTGTTAAACCTAAAATCATTAAAGCAAAATAATCTGGTGATCTAAAAGATAAACTTACTTTAGATAAACTTGGTGCAAGAAATAATAAATAAATTGAAGCAAGTGTTCCACCTGCAAAAGAACTCCAAGCAGCAATAGCCAATGCTTTTCCAGCCTTACCTTGTTGTGCCATAGGATATCCATCAAATGATGTTGCAACAGTTCCAGGAACACCTGGAGCATTTAATAAAATTGATGAAGTTGATCCACCAAATACTGCACCATAATAAACACCTGCCATTAAAATTAATCCAGTAGCTGGATCAAAACCATAAGTAATAGGTATCATTAATGCAATTGCCGTCATTGGTCCAAGACCAGGTAGCATTCCAATGATGGTTCCAAAAAAACAACCAATCATAACCATAAATATGTTTTGAAATGTAAGAGCTGTTTTTAAACCAATTAGAATTCCTTCAATCATCCCATAACTCCAATTAGTTTTAAAAATGGATCTCTTAAATAAATTTCAAGTACTCCATGTAAAAGGTACATAAAAGCACCCACAAAAGGGAAAGAGAGTAAAAATATTAATTTCCACCTTCTCTCACCTAACGCATAATAAGAAGACGCCAAAAATAGAGAGGTAGTTAAAAAATAACCTACTTTTAATATAGTTGCTCCATAAATAATTGCTATAATCACAAGTATAGCCGTTTTCTTGTACTCTAAATTATTATGATCAACTTTAATGGTATTACGCTCTGGTAAAATAATTTTTAAACCAGAAAAAAATAAACCTGCATAACCTAAATAAATTGGAAATGTTCTGGCATTAAAAGGTGCGTTTTCATCAAATGAAAAAACTTGAATTTGATACGCGATATATAAATAGAATGCTGAGAAAATAAAAAAGAGCAGTGATATAATTTTAGTAGTATTTATATTCACTGCTCTAATTTTTAAATAATCCTAAAGGATTATATAACTCCTAATTTCTTCATAAGAGCTGTCATTTCTACAGTTTGTGCATCTAAGAATTTAACAAAATCCTTATCTGAGTTATAAATATTAACCCAAGCATTTCTTTTTCTAACAGCTTCCCATTCAGGAGTTTTCATAACTTTACCTAACATTGCAGATAAAGCTTTTTTATCTTTATTGCTCATATTTGGAGGTCCAAAAAATCCTCTCCAGTTTACGAACTGAACATCATATCCTTGTTCTTTTAGAGTTGGTGCATCCGGTGCATCAGCTATTCTTGAAGGAGCAGTAATACCAATAATTCTTACTTGGTCTCTTGCACCCATAAGTTCACCTAAACCTGTAGAGATAATTTGAGTTTCTCCAGATAAAAGTCCAGCTAACGCTTTTCCACCAGCATCATAAGGAATGTAAGCAACATCATTTGGATTAGCACCAGCAGCTTGGAAAGCTAAAGCACCAATTAAATGGTCCATACTTCCTCTTACTGATCCACCAGCCATTTTGATAGAGCTTGGATTCTTTTTGTATGCATCAACTACATCTTTAAAGTTTTTGTAAGGTGAGTCTTTTGCAACTGCAATCGCACCGTAGTCACCAATTACACCAGCGATCGGTGTAACATCTTTATAAGATAAAACTCCAGATCCTGTAACATAACCTTCGTGTCTAGTAATAGATCTTAAAACTAGCGGCGTAGATTGTACTAAAATTGTATTTTTAGGTTGAGTGTTAATCATGAAAGCTAAAGCTTTTCCACCACCACCACCTGACATATTTTCAAATGATGCACTTTTTAACATTCCTGATTTTGTTAAAGCTTCTCCAGTACCTCTAGCAGTTCCATCCCATCCACCACCAGCACCACCACCAATTACGAAATGGATTTTATCCATTGCGATTGAATTTGTTGCTGTTGCAGAGAATAATAGAATTGCTGAGAATAATACTGAAACTAATTTTTTAATGTTTTTCATTATATTCCTCTATTGTTAGTTTTTAATAATTGCAGTTAATTATACTATAGTTATGAATGCAAGTTTTTGAATGGAATACAACTAAAAGTTGATTTTATTTATTTAATAAATTAGCAACTGTTCTCTTAAATATTTTAATAATAAAAAAGATAACTATCACTAATTAAGAGAATTTCTTTTCTGTTATCTTTTTAAAGGTAAGTGATAAAAGAATATTTGTTAATGAAAAATTCTTCTATTCAATTTAATTCCTCTAACATTAAAGAATTATTTTCTAAAAAATTTCTATTAGTTATTTTAATTTCTATCCCAAGTGCAATTGTAGCTGACTATTTTAATATCCCATTAGCGTGGATGCTTGGTCCTATGCTTGCAGTTTCAGTTGCAGCCTTAAGTGGAATAAAAATTAAAATGCCAAAACTAGCTTTAAGTTCAATTTTAATAGTTCTTGGGCTTCATATTGGAAATTATATAGATCAGAATTTAATCAATCAAATGACTGAATGGGTGTGGACTTCAATAATAATGTTTGTCTATATTTTAATAAGTATTTTAATTGTATCTAAATATTTACAAAAATTTTCAGGCTATAATGTCAAAACTTCTATTTTTTCAGCAGCACCGGGTGCATTAGGTCCGTTAATGATACTAGCTGAACATGAAAAATCTGATTTATCACAAGTTGCTACATCACATTTAATTAGGTTAATTATAATAATAACTGTCATTCCCTTTTTTGTTGTTAATTACTCAACAAATGAAGCTCTAACAATTCAAAAATTTAATTACTTAGATCAAAATCATTTTCATCTTTTAATCCTCTTAATAGGTTCAATATTATTAATTTTCTTATTTGATAAAATTGGTGTGCCTGCTGCATTATTATCTGGGACATTAGTTGCAAGTGGAATTTTACAAATAACTGAAGTTGCCTCCTACAAACTACCAGATGAAAGTATAAATTTTTGTTTGCTTATTTTGGGTGCCTCTGTTGGTTGTCGTTTTGCAGATAAATCATTAAAAGAAGTTGCGGGTAATTCATTTCATAGTTTGGTTGCAACTGTAATACTTGTAGCTCTTGGATTGTTAGCTGCAATTGTTGCAACATATTTTGTTGATACCAATTTCTTAACTCTACTCTTATCTTTTTCTCCTGGTGGAATTTATGAGGTAGCAGTTATTGCAATTGCTTTTGATTTAGACCCTAACTTTGTAGCATTTCATCATATTATTAGATTGCTGATGATACTCTTCACTGTTCCTGTAATATTGAAAATTATTGGTAAGAAATTAAATTAATATTTTTTCCAACACTTTACTTGCACTTAATTTTTCTAAATCATCAACTTGTATTGCTTTAAAATTTTCTCGCTCAATACTAACTTTAAAAGCTGTTGTGTGTTTACCGAATAAGGTCAAACCTTTTACTCCAAGATGTGCTGAAATATGAGCTGGACCTGTATCATTTGCAATAACAAATGAACTTTCTTTAATCAAACCTGCAAGTTGAGGAATATCTAAAGCCTTACCTTTGTCTAAAATTGAGACAGCATTAATGTTTTTTGTATCATCAATTTCAGAGGGACCAGGGGCTACTACTACTTTAATTTGATCTCCATATTTATTTTTAATTAACTCTATTAGTTCATTGTAATGGGGCCATTTTTTATGAGTTAGATGAGCTGAACAAAAAGGAAATAAAACAATATATTTATCTAAATTAAATTCTTGTTTAATATTATCAATGTTGATGACTGCCCAATTAAAGTTAGGCTTCATAGTGTGTTCAGTTTTAATTCCAGAAGTTTTAAGTTGATGATCAAATCGATTTAAAACTGGGTCTTTATCAAATTCTTCTTTTGAAATATTACTTGGCAAAGTAGTTTCTGAACTAGACCAAGTATTAAAATTTGCTTTTGGAAATAAAATATTTTTATAAAATTTTGTTCTAGATGAGTTTTGTAAATCATAAACTTTTTTTATATTTAGTTTCTTTAAAGTTCTCATTAACAAATATAGATAAATTAAATTAAATCTTGATTTACGATTGTCTAAAATAACATTGTACACAAGTGGGTTTTTTCTAAATAATTCAAAATATGGTTTTGTTGTTAATATATGTATTTGATCTTCTGGGTGGTTTTCAGAAATATCTTGAATTGCCCCACAAGCTTGGGCTATATCTCCTAAAGAACCATGTTTGATAACTAAAATATTAGACATATTTCTAACAACTTAACATAGTATAAATTTTTATGAATAAAATTCTAGTTGAAGTATCGGTTGGTGAACTTTTGGATAAAATTTCTATTTTAGAGATTAAACAAGAAAAAATTAAAGACCCTGAAAAACTAAAATTTATTAATGATGAGCATGGTATTTTAAAAGATCAATTAGATAACAATGTTAAATCTGATGAAAAACTTAATACTCTTTTCCAGTCACTAAAAGATATCAATGCAAAGTTATGGGTGATTGAAGATGATAAAAGATTGTGTGAAAAAAATTCTGATTTTACTGAAAACTTTATAAAACTATCAAGAGATGTTCATTTTTTAAATGATGATCGAGCTAAGATTAAACTAGAGATGAACACTCATACAGGCTCTAAGATTAAAGAGATTAAAGAATATACTTCTTATTGAAAACTATATTTTTTTTCTAAATATTTTATCAAGTTGTGAATGATAAAAGTCATAAATAAATAAATTCCACCTGCTAAAAGAAACACCTCTAAAGGTTTATAAGTCGTTGATACAATGTGTTTTGCAACACCTGTAATATCCATTAAGGTTACCGTGCTTGCAAGAGATGTGCCCTTCATCATTAATATAATTTCATTACCATAAGCTGGTAAAGATTGTCTGATTGCTACTGGAATTTGAATTTTATATAAAATAATTTTGCTTGATATCCCCAAACTTTTACCTGCTTCTATAATTCCAGGTTTAATAGTTTGAAAAGCTGATCTTAAAATTTCTGAAGTATAAGCTCCTGTATTTAAAGCAAATGCAATAATTGCACACCAATAAGGTTCTTTTAATATTACCCAAAGAAAAGTTGATCTTAACCATTCGATTTGTCCAAGACCATAATAAATTATAAATATTTGAACCAATAAAGGAGTTCCTCTAAACAAATAAGAATATCCATAAGCAAACTTATTAATAAATGGGTTTTTATTTAATCTTAAAACTGCAAATAAAAATCCAATAAATAAACCTATGATTAAAGATGCTGATAATAATTTTAAAGTTATAACTGCAGCACTAAGTAGTTTTGGCAAACTTGTTATCATTAAATCAAAATCCATTAAAAGCCCCTACTATATTTGACTTCAAGTCTGTTAATTAACTTCATACTTAAAAACGTAAGCATCAAATATAAAACTGCTGCAAAACAATAAAAGAATAAAGGATCTCTAGTAGAACCTGCTGCAATATAAGATTGTCTCATGATCTCAACTAAACCTGTAACTGATATTAAAGATGTATCTTTTAAAGTGATTTGCCAAACATTACTTAAGTTTGGAATAGCAAGCCTTAACATTTGAGGTAGAATTATTTTATAAAATTGTACAAATTTACTAACCCCTAAAACTTTGGCAGCTTCAAATTGACCTTTATCTATTGATTGTATCGCTCCTCTAAATACTTCTGTTGAATAAGCACCAGATATAATACCGATTGCAACTGAACCAGTAATAAATGCATTAATTTCTATGTATTCAAAGTATCCAAAAATTGAAGCAACATACATTATTGCTCCACTACCCCCAAAAAAGAAAAGATAGATTACTAATAATTCTGGAACACCTCTAATTACTGTTGTGTAAGTATTACCAATGAAATTTAGAAATTTATTATTTGATAATTTAAGTGGCGTAAAGATTAATGAAAATAAAAAACCAATTAACATTGCAGTAACTGCTACTGCAATTGTCATTAGAGTTGCATAAAACAACTCGTCTCCCCAGCCTGTTTTTCCGAATGATAAAAGATCCATATCGAAAGGGCGACTAAATAAATAGTCGCCTTTTCAAAATATTATTTACATAGAAGCGTCAAAGCCAAAATGCTTGATCGCTAATTTGCTGATGATTCCTTGTTTTCTAGCAGTGTTAATTGCTTTGTTGAAATCTTTAAGAAGTTTTGCATCTCTTGTACCGATTGCATCATCTCCACCTTGTCTAATTCCAACACCAACACCATTACCAAAAGCACCACCTGAAAAAGTAGGTCCAACTAGTACTACTGGTTTTCCTGATTTATCTGCATAATCAGTGAATGCAACTGCTGCAGCTAATGCAACATCACATCTACCAGAAGTTAAGTCTAAGTTTACTTCATCTTGAGTTTTGTAAGTTCTAACATTTACTTTACCTACATCACCAGACTCTAAAAAGTTTTGGTGAATAGTTCCAGTTTGTGTACAAACAGTTTTTCCAGCAAGTGCAGCAGTTAAAGTCTTAAGAGTTTTCTTAACAGCACTTCCACCTAAAGTTAAATTAATACCTTCTGGTGTATCCATGCTCTCTAAACTTGAACCTTTCATTACTGCAAGGGCTGCAACTTCGTCAGCATAACCTTGTGAAAAAGTAATTGTTTTTTGTCTTTCTGCAGTAATTGACATTCCTGCCATGATCGCATCAAACTTTCTCATTAACAAAGCTGGAATCATTCCATCCCAATCTTGTTCAACGATAGTACACTCGTGACCCATGATTTTGCATAGCTCTTCTGCTAACTCAACCTCAAAACCAATAAGAGCACCTGAAGCATCCTTAGAGTTCCATGGTGGGTAAGCACCTTCTGTTCCAATCTTTATTTTATCAGCGTAAACATTTCCGATTAATAATAAAGAAGCAAGAACACTTAATATTGTTTTTTTAAATATATTCATTTTTTCCTCCATATGATTATGGGGATTTATTTCACAAATTTGAGAATTTAAAAAGAAATTTTTAGTGATTAATTGATGATGAAAAGTTCCAAGAACAGTCAAAACTTGGGATGTAAACCCTATCCAAAGTTGTATTTCCAAAATTCTTATTGAAAACATCTAACCATTTCTCTACTTGCTCTGGTTTCTTATCTTGGCTACCCACTTGAGCAGTGATTACTCCATTTGGCTTTAATATTCTAATTAACGAGTCCATATTTTTTGCTGCAAGATCTATGCAAAACTGATCATCGTTAAGATCTACAAAAATTTTATCATACTTATCATCTTCAACAGATTTTATACTTTCAAAAGCATCTCCCCAAATACATTTAACTGAATTTTTTTCTGTTGATTTATTGCCAATACTTCCAAGGTGCTTATTGCAAACTTCAACCACTTCTGGATCAAGTTCATACCAGTCTATAAAATCAAAACCTTTAGACATACACTCTCTTGCAACTCCTCCATCACCTCCACCAATGATAGCAGCTGTTCCCATGTCTTTATTTAATTTTAAAGCAGCGTTTACAAATGTTGAGCTGTATAAAACTTCATCATTTGTTGCGACTTGAATTTCATTATCAATGAATAATGATTTACCAAATTGTTCTAAATCTAATATTTCAATATGTTGACCTACTTTAGATTTAAAATCTTCTAAAACTTCATTTACTACATAAGATTTTTGTAATCCAGGCGAACTGTAAATGTCATGATATAAAGACTTAGTATCTCTATCAAAAGCTTTTGTGACAATTCTTTTATGTTTGAATTCTTTTTTAACAATATCGAGCGCAATAGAAGGACTTACCTTCCCACATGTGAAAAAATCAAAACTAATAATCCCTTTTTCTGGAAACGTATGAAAACTGATGTGACTTTCAGCTAATAAGGCAAGTATAGTGAAACCTTGAGGTTCAAATTTATACTTTGAAATTTCAAGAATTGTAACTTCTGCAGCTTTTGCAATTTTACGAATTACATTCTCGTAGACTGAAGGGTCATACTCTTGAGTAGTGCCTATGATGTCTAAAGTTATATGCTCACCTACTTTAGTCATAAAAATTATTCCCTCTTATAATTTTTTATTAATATTAAGTTGAGGTTTTATATAGGTGTATTGATAATTTTCAACATTTAATCAATTTTTTGATATTTTTCTTAATTAAATTAAAATTGAGTACTTATTAAGCTAGCAAATGCAGTAGCCCCTTTTGCTAGATTTTTATTCCAATCATTGTCAGCATTTTCATCCGCATTATCAGATATGTATTTAAAACATTTAAATTCAATATTTTCTAGTTTACAAACTTTTGCAATGGCGTAAGCCTCCATATCAACTACATCAACTTCCATATCTATTCTTTTATTGACAAAACTATCCCCCGTTCCACAAGAATAGCCTTCTTTTGATGTAATAATTTCTTTAATTTTATCAAAAGGTGTCTCTCCTAATTCAAAATCTAACCCTCTAACATCCATATCTCTTTGATAGAATTTAGTGCATTCAACGATTCCTTTTAACTTAGTATTAATTGCACCCACTGTACCATAATTGATAATTATTTTTGGTTTATGAATGTTAATTAACTTTAGTGTGTTGTAAGTTGCATTAATTTTTCCAACCCCAACGTGATTAAAATAGTCTAATCCGATAGTTTCTTCTTTAATTGCTGCTAGAAATAATTTGTCCATGGTTTTTTTTTACTAAAGATATAAATATATTAATATCATGAATTTAAAAGATTATATTAGGTCTATTCCAGATTATCCAAAAAAAGGAATTCTATTTAGAGATATTACAACTCTAATTAAGGATTCAGATGCATTTGAAGAATGCATTAATCAAATAATTGAAAGATCCAAAAATTATAAAATAGATAAAATTGCAGCAATTGAATCAAGAGGATTTGTATTTGCTTCTGCTGTTTCTTATCTTCTTAAAAAACCTTTTATTATGTTTAGAAAGAAAAACAAACTTCCAGCTGAAACTCATTCAGTTGATTTTGAATTAGAGTATGGAACAGCAACTATTGAAGTACACAAAGATTCAATTGATAAAGACGACCAAGTTTTGATTATAGATGATTTAATAGCAACAGGTGGAACAGCTGAAGCTGCAGCTAAACTTGTGGAAATGTCTAATGCTAAAATTGCAGCATTTGTTTTTGCAATTAATCTTTTTGACCTAGGTGGATCTGATAATTTAGTTAAAAAAGGTTATAAGGTTGAAAACTTAATGGATTTTCCAGGGCATTAAATGGTAGCGGGAAGTGGAATCGAACCACTGACCTCAGGCTTATGAGTCCTGCGCTCTAACCGACTGAGCTACCCCGCCACTTAATTATCGTTGTTTTATAATAGATTTTATTTTTAGTGCAATCAACTTTTGATCTATATGATTAATTTATAGTCATTATCAAGGTTGAAAAAAGACTCAGTGCTAAAATTGTTAAGCTATAAAAAATGATTTTTTTTTTAGTTTCATTTTTTTCTTCTATTCGTATTCGATTCAATAATATATTGATATCTACATTCATTTTTCGGTTAACATGCTGAATTGGAATACTTTTTTTTTGACTTTTATTTTCAGTTATTGACTTATTGTTGTGAAAATAACTTTTTAACATAAGTAATTTAACCATCAATTATTTAGCGGAGCAACAAAAATTACAAAAATCTAGCTTGTTTATCCTTTAAAGGAGTGATCTCTACCACCGCTGGGAATTTTTTCTTACCCACCTCTATATATAGATCCATTTTTGAAAGGTCTTCATTTGAGTGTGATGAACTTATATATCCAAAAGATAAGTTTTTTTTATAATTAAAGGAATAATTTCCAGATGTCGTTCTTCCTATAATCTTATCTTCAAGATAAATTGGCTCTTCATGTAATAATAGAGGTGTTCCTGGCTTACTATCTTTAAGTGACAGCATAATAAATCTTCTATTCTGTTTTTGATCTTTTATTTTTAATAAGCTTTCTTTACCAATAAAGTCGATTTCTTTTTTATAACTAATTGCAAAATTTAATCCTGCCTCGTATTGATTTTCTTCAGGTGAAATATCGTGACCCCAATGTAAAAATCCACTTTCCATTCTCATAGTATCCATTGCGTGTGACCCACAATGAGATAAATCATGATTTTTTCCTTCTTTAATAATTAATTGATAAATTTCTTTAGCATCATTATTTTCTATATAAAGTTCAAATCCTAACTCACCCACATAAGATAATCTTTGGGCCCAAACTTTTTTTGAACCAAGAGTTACAAATTTTCCATAACCAAATTTAAATGTTTCATTGCTAAAATCATCATTTGAGATTTTTGAAATTAAATTTCTACTTTTTGGTCCAAAAATTCCTAAACAAACTAGATCATCCGTAATATCTTTAAATTCTAAATTGGGTGATAAATGTTTTAAAATATGTGCTTTATCATGAGTTCTTGTTGCAGCTGAACTTATTATTCTAAAATGATTTTTATCAATACAAATAACAGTTAAGTCTGTTTCAATTCCTCCAGCCTCATTCAGCATTTGTGTATATGTTGATCTGCCTATTTCATTTTTAATATTAGCTGTACATATTCTTTGTAATTCACTGTGTGCTTCTTCTCCTTTTATTTCATATTTTGAAAAGGGAGAGAGTTCATATAGTCCAACATTTGTAATTGTATTTTTTGTTTCAAATTCAACTGAAGGGTACCAGTTTTGATAATCAAAGCTGTATTTGTATTCTGCTTTTTCATTATTTTTTGCATACCACATAGGTCTTTCGTATTCACCCGATACACCAAAGCATGCTCCTTCTTTTTTTAATTCTTCATGATAAGGTAATAGTCTTTGATTTCTTGAAGTGTTATGCTGTTTATAAGGCCAGTGCATTCCATATAAATCACCAAGTGTTTCCGTTACCCTTTCCATAATAAATTTTTTAGATGAATGAAATTTTTGAAATCTTTTAATATCAAGTGAAAATAAATCTTCATTCATATATCCATTAATCATCCATTCAGCAGTAACTCTGCCCGCACCCCCAGAACTTGCTATGCCGATGCTATTAAATCCACAACAAGTAAAAAGATTATTCACTTCTGGAGTTTCTCCTAAAAGATATTGAGTATCCGGTGTAAAAGATTCAGGTCCTGAAAAAAATTTTCTAATTCCAGCAGTTTCTAACATGGGTAATCTTTGAAATGATTTTTCCAAATAAGGTTCAAAGTGATCAAAATCATCTGGAAACTCTCCAAAAGAAAAGTCCTGTGGCACCACCCCTTTGTCTTTAAAGGCAGGTTTTGCATTAGGTTCAAATATTCCAACTAACATTTTCCCAGCATCTTCTTTTAAATAAAGACAAGAATTATAGTCTCTTAAAACGGGTAAGTTTTTAGGTAATTTATCTAATGGTTCTGTGATTATATAAAAGTGCTCATTTGGATATAATGGAATACTTACACCAATATCCTCTCCAATTTGTCTCGACCACATCCCAGTTGCAATTACAACGTATTCACAATCAATTTTGCCAAATTTTGTTTGAACACCAACAATTTTTTTGTCTTTAACTAATATTTTTTCAACAGGAGTTTTCTCAAATATCTGAGCCCCTTCCATCTTTGCAGCTTTAGCTAATACATTGGTAACTCCTATAGGGTCCGCCTGACCATCTTCTGGCATATAAACTCCACCTAAAATGTCATCATCATTTATAACAGGATAGAGTTCTTTTATTCTTTGTTTGTTAACACTTTCAACATTAACATCAAATAATTGTGCAGCTGTTGCTTGTCTTAATAATTCTTGTAATCTTTCAGGTGTACTTGCAACTGTGATTGCTCCATTTTGTTTTAATCCAGTTGATAATCCTGTTTTTTTTTCTAGTTCTTTATAAAGATTTAAAGAGTATTTTCTAAGACGAGTAATGGTAGATGAAGCTCCTAGTTGACCAACAAGACCTGCTGCATGCCAAGTAGTTCCTGAAGTTAACTGATCTCTTTCTAATAATACCGTATCTTTCCATCCATATTTTGCAAGATGGTAGGCAACAGAACAGCCTGCAATACCTCCTCCAATAACGACTACTTTAGCTGATTTTGGTAATACGACTGACATTTATAATTTAATAATATTAACATTCTTAAACTCAAACAACTAAATTATTTAAATTGTAAATCATCCATTACAATATAAATAATAATGATGTTTTCAAAAAAGTATTACTCAATTATTTTTGTATTTTTTATTAGTCTAGGAATGTCTGTGTTTATGTCTGGTGTAATCACCATTGTTAACACTGGTCTTGAAGGGGATTTTATTCATCGTTGGGGAACAGCTTGGTTAGTTGCCTTCCCACTTGC
>OJCY01000232.1_pt1 | contig 15317 bp, 8 predicted proteins | sample 1592321 | NCBI WGS metagenome assembly OJCY01 (sample SAMN05416784, study PRJEB24817) | seawater metagenome | isolation source: Sea water | place: Canada:Atlantic | collected 2013-07
TACGAGATGCTCAGGAGTCTCGTGGGCTCGGAGATGTGTATAAGAGACAGGATGGTAGGATTGTCGCAAAATCATGATCAGCGAGTGGTTCGAGGCACCCCCGAGGATAAAGGATTTGCCGTGTTCTATCTCCGCGAAGGCTGTGTTATTGCTGTTGACGCGGTCAACCTGCCCCTTGCTTTTTTGGTAGGCAAGACACTCGTTCAACAACGCAGAACGATCAACCCGGAACTAATAGAGGATCCGGATACTGAACTGAAATCTTTGGTGAACGGAAGGCTCCAGAGTTGAAGGCAATATGTTGCGTGGCAACCGAAGCAGCCAGTCACCGGAGTGAGCCAATAAATATGAACTTGATCCTCTTAACAATAAAAGATTGTGACTTTGCGCGACCGCTATGGGTTGAGGTGTATATCACTGAATCTTGGTTAAATCACACCAAGCACTTAATGTTTTCGGCCTCTTCTGTTGGAAGTGTCACTGTTGAAGCCGTTGGAAAGTGGCATCCAAGAACGGGCTACTCAGGGTTCAAACTGCAGGCAGTCTGTAAGTCAAACAGAGTGAGATTCAGGCTTTTTGGAGATGTAAATGGGAGGCGGGTTCTGACATCCGATATTGATATCAGGACACTTGACCAATTGAATCAAAGGTATGGCGCTAATGAAACAGTTTTTTATAGCAAGGACGTACCAGTGCTGATGGCAATCTATTACTCAACTAAACGGTTAGAGGTTTTTAAATAACGTTTGCTGGCTGCATTCAGCAACCTTTTGATCGGTGAAAAATATCTGCTGGCGTAGGCCTCAAGTTTGGGAATTCTCGAACATATGATGAAAGAAATGATTTGGGTCACTTAGGGAGACTCTGAATAAGTCCCCAAAATCAGCGATAATACGGCCGTCGTCAACCGCATAGGATCGTTGCCACCATGGATCAGATCACCTTCTCCGAAGCCGAGTACCAGACCAAAAAGCGCAAAACCCGCCGCGAGATCTTTCTGGAACGGATGGACAAGCTGATTCCGTGGAAGCAGCTGGAAAAGAAGGTAGCCCGTTATTACCCCAAGGGCCAGAACGGACGGCCTCCCTATCCTTTGTCTGCCATGCTGCGCGTTCACTGCATGCAGTTGTTCTATAACCTCAGCGATCCGGCCATGGAAGATGCATTGTACGAGATCGAATCCATGCGCCAGTTCGCTGGCCTGAAGCTCGATCGTCTGCCAGACGAAACAACGATCCTTAAGTTCCGTCATTTTCTGGAGCAGCATGGTCTCGGCAAGGTGCTGTTCAAAGAGGTGAACAAGCACCTGGAGAAAAACGGCCTGATGCTGCGTGAAGGCAGCATTGTTGATGCCACCATCATCTCTGCGTCCAGCTCCACAAAGAACAGTTCTGGCAAGCGCGATCCGGAGATGCACCAAACCCGAAAGGGCAACGAATGGCAGTTCGGCATGAAGATGCACATTGGCGTCGACGACACACTGGGCCTTATCCATAGCATCGACACCACTGCTGCCAATGTCCATGACATTGTGCCTTCCGGCAAACTGCTGCACGGTGAAGAGCGCCGAGTCTTTGGTGATGCCGGCTACCTCGGCATACAAAAGCGAGGCGAGCACAAGCACCGTAAAAATGTGTCTTGGTTCATCGCCAAGCGCCCGGGTTCACGGAAGGCCCTGAATGCTGACAAGCTGAAAGCCGAGAAAATCAAAGCCAGCATCCCCTCAAAAGTGGAACATCCGTTCCGGTACATCAAGCAGGTGTTCGGCTACAACAAGGTTCGCTATCGCGGCCTGTCGAAAAACACCAACCGGCTGCACTTGTTGGCCGCGTTCAGTAATCTGTTAATCGGTGAAAAATACCTGCTGGCATAGGGGCAGTGTGCCTATTTTCCGCCAAAATGGCGGGAAACGGGCAGAAAACATACAAATAAATGGAGAGTTGCGTCTGAATTTTCCGTTTTCTGCTGGCTCAAACGGATGCTGGTGAAAATCGACGGTTATTCAGACCTTCCTTAGCTTTCTGTAATTGGCGAGTACAATGTATGCGCCGCGAACATGATCAGTCTTTGTTCGTCATGGCATCGAACACGTTTTTGTGGCTAACTGAGACCAACGTTTTATTAACGTACTGGAAGACCGATTTGCCGATGGAGATTCTTGATAACCTGCTTCATCGATACCCCCTTCGATTTCGCAGTGTGGCAAGCCCCAATATCCTAGACACCTGACAGCTTTGTGAAGTACTGCTTTTCTAAGGAGGCTCTGAATAAGTCTCCAAAATCAGCGATAATACGGCCATCGTCAATCGCATAGGATCGTTGCCAGCATGGATCAGATCACCTTCTCCGAAGCCGAATACCAGACCAAGAAGCGCAAGACCCGTCGCGAGATCTTTCTGGAACGGATGGACAAGCTGATTCCGTGGAAGCAGTTGGAGAAGAAGGTAGCCCGTTATTACCCGAAGGGCCGGAACGGACGGCCCCCTTATCCGCTGCCTGCCATGCTGCGGGTTCACTGCATGCAGTTGTTCTATAACTTGAGCGATCCGGCCATGGAAGACGCGCTGTACGAGATCGAATCCATGCGGCACTTCGCGGGTCTGAAGCTGGACCGTTTGCCAGATGAGACGACGATTCTCAACTTCCGGCATTTCCTGGAGCAGCACGGTCTTGGCAAGGCGCTGTTTAAAGAGGTGAACAAACACCTGGAGAAAAACGGCTTGATGTTGCGTGAAGGAAGCATCGTAGATGCCACCATCATCTCTGCTCCCAGCTCCACCAAGAACCAAACTGGCAAGCGTGATCCGGAGATGCACCAGACCAGAAAGGGCAACGAATGGCACTTCGGCATGAAAATGCACATTGGTGTCGACGACACGTTCGGTCTGATTCATAGCATTGATACCACCGCTGCCAATGTTCACGACATCGTGCCCACCGACAAGCTGCTGCATGGTGAAGAGCAACGAGTCTTCGGCGACGCCGGTTACCTTGGCATTCAGAAGCGGGATGAGCATAAGCACCGCAAAAACGTCTCCTGGTTCATTGCCAAACGGCCTGGCACCCGGAAGACGCTGGATGCCGACAAACTGAAAGCAGAGAAGATCAAAGCCAGTGTTCGTGCCAAGGTCGAGCATCCCTTCCGGTACATCAAGCGGGTCTTTGGTTATGGCAAGGTCCGCTATCGCGGCCTTGCCAAGAACAGCAACCGGTTGCATTTGCTGGCCGCGTTTAGCAACCTGCTGATCGGTGAAAAATACATGCTGGCGTAGGGCCAGTGCGCCTGTTTTCCGCCAAAATGGCGGGAAACGGGCAAAAAACACACAAATAAAGGGAAAATAGTGTCTGAATCTTCGATTTTTTGCCGTTTAAACCCAAGATGGGCAAATATCAGCAGTTATTCAGACCTTCCCTAGCTTGCCGGTTTATTGACTAACACTTCCCCATATTCAGAGCGCAACTTGTTTTTTAATACTTTCCCAGTGGCATTGCGTGGCAATGCTTCCACAAAAATCACGCGATCCGGGGTCTGCCACTTGGCGACTTTTCCCTGATAATGAGCAAGAAGTTCCTCCTCAGTAATATTTGCGTCGGGTATTTTTACTGCCAACAGGATCGGTCGTTCATCCCATTTATCATGGGAGGCCGCCACCACAGCAGCTTCATTGATGGCAGAATGGCCCATTGCGATTCCCTCCAATTCGACTGTCGATATCCATTCCCCACCAGATTTAATAATATCTTTTGAGCGGTCACGTATTGTCATAAATCCATCATCATTGATCGAAGCAACATCACCTGTCTCGAACCAACCGTCTTCCTCAAGAGTCTGATTTGGCTCAAAACCAAAGTAGTCGGCTACCACCCAATGACCACGGATACGGAGATTTCCCTGAGCAACGCCATCTTCGGGCAGTTGATGGCCGTCTTCTCCCACAATTTTGAGCTGCACCCCGTAGGGAGGCCGTCCTTGGCTTTCACGGATTTTATTTCTTTCTCCTTCTAAAAGGGTATCGTGTTTCGCCAGCAGTGCATTGACGGTTCCGATCGGTGATGTTTCAGTCATTCCCCATGCATGGACAACATCTACGCCGTACTTACCACGAAACTCTGACATCATTGAGGGAGGGCAAGCGCTACCACCTATCACCGTCCGTTTGAGCGTCTTTGCCGAGGAGCCAAGCTCGTCCAAAGCCGAAAGAAGTCCCTGCCAAATCGTGGGCACACCCAGCGCAATCGTTACGCTTTCTGAATCGATAAGCTTGACCAAACTTTGTCCATCCAGGCCGGGACCAGGCAACACCAGTTTGGCTCCAACCATCGCCGTAATGTAGGGTACCCCCCACGCATTTACGTGAAACATAGGAACAACCGGCATCACCACGTCCCGTGCCGATAAATTCAGTGCGTCAGGTTGAGCAGCTACCAGCGCGTGCAGAACGGTGGAGCGGTGTGAATAGAGCACCCCTTTGGGATTTCCAGTGGTGCCCGATGTATAGCAGAGGCTTGAAGCCTGGTTTTCGGCGATTTCAGGCCAATTCGCGTTAGGCGTTCCTCGCTGGAGAAACTCTTCATAAAACAACAATCCTGGAAATTGCGCTGCAATTTCTTCGTCCGGTTCGGACATCAATACAAATTCCTCAACCGTCTCCAGTCGGTCACGGATATTTGAAACAATCGAAAGGAACGTTTTGTCAAAGAATATGGCTTTGTCTTGAGCATTGTTGATAACGTAAACGAGTTGTTCTGGAAACAGTCGCGGGTTAATGGTGTGACACACCATCCCGCCACCAGAGATGCCAAGATAACATTCCAGGTGCCCCACGTTATTCCAACAAATGGTCGCGCACCGATCCCCCTGGACATAGCCTGCCGTTCGAAGCGCCGACGCAAGTTGTCGCGACCGCTCCGAAACAGTTGCCCAGTCAGATCGACTGGGATTTCCATCCGTTCCTATCGACACAATCTCAGCGTCTCCATGGTAGCGAGCAGCATGGTCGATCAAAGAATTCACGGTGAGTTCTACGTTCATCATTTTGCCAAGCACGTTTATCTCCTCTCCATTTCTACTGCTCGTGGGACGGAATAGTTGGCGTCAGTAGTGTCCGCGGTGGGCGTGGGCGTCATAACCCGAGCCTGAACCGTGACATTTCCCAGGAGGATGTCGGCTGCATTTTCGGCAATCATCATGGTGGGTGCGTTGGTGTTACCGGCAACCAAACTGGGCATTATCGAAGCATCGACGACTCTAAGCCCTTCAATGCCTCTGACTTTCAACTCTGGATCAACGACTGACTCCGGATCCACGCCCATACGGCAGGTGCCAACGGGGTGGTAGATAGTCTCTGCATTTTCCCGGATGAAGTCCGCAATCTGATCGTCCGAGGACACAGAGTTTCCGGGCATGACTTCTCGCTTACTATGCAAAGCCATTGTCGGTGCCGCGAGTACTCGTCGCCCGAATTTAACGGCGGAAATCATTGTCTTGATGTCTTCGGGGTCACTCAGATAATTGGGCTGAATCAACGGATCGGCTAATGGATCAGGGCTTTTCAGTCCAATAAAACCCCGGCTTTTGGGCAGCAGATCGCAAATGTGTAAGGTGTAGCCATACCCGGTCATCACTTTTCGCCCATGATCCTTCAAAAAAGTTGGCAAAAAATGGAATTGCACATTCGGTCGTTCACACGAAGGGCTTGGATTTAACAAAGCCTCCTGCCTCGGCTACATTACTGGTGAGAAACCCGCGTCGCGCAAAAATATAGGAAAAAAGTGCGCTCACTCCCCGAAGCAGGAAGCTGGGGGCAACACCAATAGGCAAACGTGAGTTCGCCGCGTGCATCAGCGTAATATCCAAATGATCGACCAGATTCTTGCCCACCTCAGGAAGGTGATGGACCAGAGGGATTCCGTGTTTCCGAAGCTCTTCGCGATCACCGATTCCGGAAAGCAAAAGTAGCTGTGGTGAATTAACCGCCCCGCCGGACAAAATGACTTCACCGCCATTATTGAGTCTGAGCTGGCGATATTCGCCCCCTTGGTTCAGTGTCACCCCAACCGCCCGCTGGCCATCCATTACCACCCGGGTTACCCGAGCGTCCGTTAGCACATCGAGGTTAGGCCGTTTCTCTGCGCCACGCAGAAACGCCTGCGCCGAACTCCAGCGCCGACCATTTTTTTGTGTCACCTGGTAGGGGCCCAGTCCCTCTTGCGTTTCGCCATTGAAATCCGTGTTCACCGGGACATCCACATGGGAAGCGGCGCGAACAAAATCCCGACTTAACGGATTGACCGATCTCAGATCGCTTACGCTGAGTTCACCGCCCTTGCCGTGGTAAGCATCCGGTCCGAAACGTTCGTTATCTTCCAGTCGGCGAAACAATGTTAATGCGCGGTCCCATCCCCAAAGGTCGGTTCCGGCAGCCTGACCCCAGTGTTCATAATCGGCTTTGTGGCCCCGGATGTAGACCATGGCGTTGATGGAGGAGGAGCCGCCAAGAGTTTTACCCCGGGGCCAGAACAGACGGCGCCCCTTGAGATGTTCCTGAGGCTCGGTTTCGAAGGCCCAGTTCACCTGCTTGCTATTGGCAAGAAGTGCAATACCCACAGGCATATGTATGAGCGGGCTCTTATCCTTTGGCCCTGCTTCAAGTAACGCTACTCGCTTCGAGGGATCGGCAGTCAGTCGGTTAGCCAATACACAGCCAGCCGACCCGGCGCCAACAATAATGTAATCGTACATAGTGACTCTCTTGTTATTGGATTATGCTCAGCCCAGAATACGAACAGCAGCATCTATGAGCCGCCGGACCCAGCGTGTATAGGGAGGAAAAAGCAGGTGGATGAGAGAATGCTTATCCTCCATCAGCGCCTTTTCATGGGAAAAAGCGCGGAAACCGTATTCACCGTGGGATGCCCCTATTCCAGAATTATTCACTCCGCCAAAAGGCAGGTCCGGATGCAGGAAGTGCACGACTGTAAGGTTAATCCCTGCAGCGCCGGAACTCGTTCGTTCGATAATATTTCTGGCAAAAGACTTGTTCTGGTCGAATACGTAAAGCGCCAGTGGCTTGGGGTTATCGTTGATTTTGTTGATAACTGAATCAATATCATCGAACTCAATAACCGGTAATATCGGGCCGAATAACTCCTCACGTGAGATATCCATGTCGCTGGACATATTTGCAATCAACGTCGGCGCAATGAAATTTTCTTCAGCATCTGTAATACCGCCTTCAAAGACGTTTGCGCCTTTGCTTTTGGCATCTTCTATCAGGCTTGACACGCGCTGGAAATGACGGGCATTTACAATCCGGCAATAGTCAGGCGTCGATTGCCGGGCTTCCGGCGTTTTCCCGTAGATGCGCCCGATTTGCTGTTTAAGTGCTTCATTGAATGGGGCTGCAATGCTTCTGTGTACAAAAACATGGTCCGGAGCGATGCAGGTCTGGCCATTATTGGCAAACTTCCCCCAGACAATGTATCGGGCAGCCTTCTTGATGTTGGCATCCGGGCCTACAATGGTCGGGGATTTTCCCCCCAGTTCCAGTGTCACCGAGGAAAGGTTCCTGGCCGCAGCCTCCATGACCAGCTTGCCGACCGCAGGGCTGCCAGGGAAGAATATGTGGTCGAAGGGCAGGGCCAACAGTTTCTGGGCTACAGCGGCATCGCCTTCAATCACCGAAACAAGATCGGGGGGGAAGGTTTCGGCGACAATGTTGGCAATCACCTTTGAGGTGTGGGGTGTCATTTCCGAGGGTTTGATGATAGCTCCGTTCCCCGCAGCCAACGCTGAGACGAGAGGTCCGAGCGCAAGATTGAGAGGATAATTCCATGGCGCGATAATTAAACACACACCCTTTGGCTCTGGCCGAACATAAGACCTCGTACCCCAAACACCAATGGATGCAGCCACTCGCTTCGGACGCATCCATTTACGCAAGTGTTTTTTAGTGTGTCGAATTTCCTGAAGCACCGGCAGGAGTTCAGTTAATTTGACTTCTGGAGCGGGTTTTCGAAAGTCCGCCGCGCAAGCCGCAATGATGTTTGATTCGTAGCGTTTAATTGAATCCCGCAGCTGGTCGAGCTGCGCTATTCGAGCCTCCAAGGTAAAACTTCCGCGACGCGCAAGTTGTGCCCGCTGTAGGGCCGCGAACGTTGAATCAATCGTATCGCTGGTTGACACATTGGGCAGCCCAACCTCCGCCAGACTAGCAATCTGCATTATAAAATCACCTCTTTCCGAACGAGACTGTTGTTATTTTAAATCGGATTATTAGTCTTCATAGAGGACATAGTCCTCTTTTGTGGCACCACAGTCCGGACAGCACCAATCGTCTGGAATATCTTCAAAACGAGTGCCGGCAGGGAAGCCTTCGGCTTCATCTCCGAGAGCTTCATCGTAGATATGGCCGCAAGTGATGCAGACCCACTTCCGATAGGTATCTTTTTGAGTCGAGTCTTTGGGCGATTTTGAAGAGGTAGGCTTCGGTTTCGCTTTGGGCTTTGTTTTATTTTTAGCTGAAGGAGTAGATGCGTCCGTTGCTTTCTGCGATGCTCCCTCGGTCTTAGCTTGGCTGGCAGGGCGGACCGCTGTATTGGTTGCGGACACCGAAAGTTCCGGGTTCGCTTCTTGAAGCGCAACGAAGTCAACCTTATCCCTGACGGCACAGTCTGGACAGGACCAGTCTTCAGGAATTTTTTCCCAGGTCGTTCCTGCAGGAAAGCCTTCGTGCGGATCACCAACCACTTCGTCGTATACATAACCACAATCCGGGCATTGATGTTTAGCCATTTAAAGCACCTTTCAAACGATATTATTGTCTTTGTTTTGGTAGCGCCCGACGCGCACCCTCTTTCAGGTGCACGTCAGAGGCTCTTTTTCTGCAACGTAAATAAAGTAAACGAGGTATATAAGTTCCGATTAGCCGATCATTTAGCCGCGGCGGTATCGACTGATTCAGAATCAGTCCCACCAAATTTACGCTCATAGAATTCACGCTTGCCGGGTTGAATCTGAATCTTATCGAGATCTCCTTTAGCCCAATCCAGCACCCGGTGGTCCATTATCGACCGAAACCATGAGGGAAACATTGCGGCCAGGAACATTCCGGGATATCCCGATGGTAAGGAAGGCAGGTCTTTGAAGTCGCGAAGCGATTGATAGGACCTTGTAGGATGGGCGTGATGGTCGGAATGTCGTTGCAAATGAAACAGAATCAGGTTCGACATAATATGGTTTGAGTTCCATGAGTGGTGCGGTTGTTGACGCTCATAACGTCCATCCGACATCTTCTCGCGCAGCAATCCGTAATGCTCAATGTAGTTGGCGCTGGTCAGCTGCCACCAGCCAAAGGCCATTTGAATGGGCAAAAAGATCAGCATTAACGGGCCAAAAAACGCCAGCAATCCCGCATAAAGCACAGCGGTCAAAATCATAGGCTGAAGAACTTCGTTCTCCAGGCTCCAGACACTTTTTCCACAACGACTGAGGCGCTGTTCCTCTAAATCCCATGCCCGCTTGAAAGCACCGGGAATTTCACGCAGTGAGAATGAGTAAATGGACTCGCCCATGCGGGATGTCGCCGGGTCCATCGGCGTAGCCACATCACGGTGATGCCCCTTATTGTGCTCAATGAAGAAATGACCATATCCGACCACGGCGAGGACAAGCTTCGCCATCCAACGGTCAAACGTTTCTTTTTTATGGCCAAGTTCGTGGCCTGTGTTCAGAGCCAGGCCATTCACGATTCCCAGGGAAAGGGCCAATGCCAGAAACTCGAAAACACTCATTGGTTGCGTGGATACCCACCAGGCACTGACAATCAAGGCGGCATAGTGAATAGGAACCGTCAAGTAGGTCAGTACCCGATAGTAACGATCCTGTTCAAGCCGAGGCACAGCCGACTCGGGGGGGTTGGAAAAATCCTCTCCAAACATGGCATCAATCAAGGGAACTGCGCCATACCAAAGGATCAACACCAATCCGTACCAGATGCTCCATCCGGTCTGGGCGACCAGATAAAGGCCTATAAGAGGTGTTGCTGGCCACAGCACAGAAAGGATCCACAGGTGGCGCTTTCTGTCCACATAGTTTTCGGCACCAGGGTCCCTTTGAAGGGACTCTGTTAGTACATTTTCTGACATTGACATGAGGATCACCTTATTGTTATTAGATTCATCATCTTTTTACATATTGTATTGTTTTGCATCGCGCACAACGGGCCACTCAGATGAGCGGGCCGGTTGTACGCAGTTACAGGATTGGCTATAAGTTGGGGTCAAACAACTACCCGAACGGGTAGGTTTGGCGCCGGATAACGGTCGATATACGTCATGCCCTGGCGCGCTCGCGTTCCGGGCTGGCAAAGCGGGAGACTTGACTGTCATGACACACCATAGCCTGGAAGACTGGTGTCGAAGGATGTCCGGCCGGATGTGGGGTCGTCAGCGCTTCATCACTCAAGGCTGTACAGACCGCCAGCGCCTGGGTGCTTCTGCGACGCCTGAGGCAAAAGTCGTTCTGTACCGGGCTCCGCCGGGCTACGGAAAATCTGTACAGGTCGCCCTGGCAGCAAACCGTCGTGATCCGGAACACGAGAGCGCCGTCTATATCAATGGACGATCCTACCCGGACCCGCGCGAAGTCACTGACAGCCTGTTTGCGGCGTTGGTTTTATACCAGATTGAAGGACCTGAATCCCGGGAAGCGCTGAAAAGTGACACTGACACCATCGAAGCGCTTCGGGACGCCTTGTTCAATGCAAGAAAGACCATAAGAATTTGCCTTGACGGGCCCGGTGAAGGGGCGGATAACGGGGATCTGATTGAGGATCTGATCTGTGAAACACCGGACAATGTAAAATTTTTTATTGCGCCCGGCAGCGCCGGGGCATTGCCGCGTTTGTCGCTGATGACGGGTGTTGTGACCTATGGTGCTGATGAGCTTGCCTTTACAGAAGAGGACCTAAAGGAGCCGGAGAAGCTTGGTGAGGTAACGGGTATAGGTGGCTCCGAAGCAGGCAACATTATACAAGCCACGGGCGGATGGCCCGCACTCGTCAGACTGATGCGCCAAACCCCGAACCCGGACCTGCCTCCCGAATCCTGGCCGGAAACCCGCTCGTATTTCAGGGACAATCTCTTGTCCGTGCTACCCAGACATGCGCGAAGGTTTGTTTGCAACGCCGCGATGCTCGAGGAGGTCAGCGCGGAGTGCTATGACTATGTCTATAAAACGCAGCAGGCTGATCAGGAAATTTCGTTTGTTAACGAAAAATTTGCACTTTTAGCCCCCACCGTTTCCTCCGGCGAGCGCCTGGCCATGCACCCTGTGCTGAGAGGGTATTTGCGTAGTGTGTTTAATGCCACTCAACGGGAGCGTCGTTCGTATGTACTGAAACGCGTTGCGTTCTGGCATTGGCGCAGGGGAGAGTACCTCCATTCAATCAACGTCGCCCTGGAGGCTAGTGACCATCGGTGGGCGCGCGTGGTCAGTGACAGCATCATACTGGACGTGGCGCTCCGGCAAGGTGAAATTGAAGTGCTTCGCACGTGGTTTGAAAAGGTGCCGGTCCGCACGATAAAAAAAATCGCTTCCTTAGGCATAGGATATGCCTGGACCCTGTATTTCAGCCAGCAGGCGCGGCAGGCAGAGGAAATGCTGGCCAGTTCGGACCATCCGATTTCCAGGGGGCTGGGCAACCTTGATGAGGAAGGCTGGCGGGAACTGGTTAAGGCAATAGGTAAAGCCACACAGGATGAATTGTCGGAGAGCCAGACGCTCTGTGAAAAGTGGATTGATGCCTTTGGCGATCGCAATATGGTCGGTAAAGGCGCGGCCCTTACATGCCAGGCATTCATTGCCTCCAGCGATCGCCGCTTTGAAGAGTTAGAAGAACTATTGCACAGAGCGGCGGTGGCCAACCAGTCATCCAATCAACTCTACGCGTTTATCTGGCTTAAAACGGCGGAAATCCAGACAGAATTGTTCAAAGGCGACATGGTCCGGGCAATGTACCTGTTGCGTCAGGCGAATAAAACCGCAGAAAAGATTGGCGTACCAAAAAGCTTTTTAAACAAGATGCTTGGTGTTCTTGAGTTACAAATTCTGCTCGAACAGGATCATCACCAGGTTTCCCCGGAATCTGCACAGATATCCTTTGATTTCGCCTTGAATTATGGCGTTACCGACATTCTGTGTGGATGCACACAGGCATGCAGCCGTTTGCTGTACCACCAGGGGTTGCGGGACAGGGCCATGGCCCTGTTGGAGCAGGCTCGCCTGGCCGCCAGCGAGCGTGAGCTCCCGCGCCTCAATATCCTGACAAAAGTTCAGTTGGCTGAGTTCACCCTCCTGAACAACGAGGAATTGGAGCCACCCATACTCCCCGATGAATCCGAGCTGTCATTTCTGCCTAATCAAAACCGGGCCATTCAGGCGCGCATTGCTTTAGTGAAATCAATGTACAGGCTAAGGCTTGGGAAGCAGTTTGGTGTGGCCGGGAACTATGCCAGAGAGGCGCTTCAGGCTGCCAGCGCCATCTCCGATGCCAGAACCAGGGTCGCCGCCCAGTATTGCCAGGCCCTGGCAGCGTTTGCCCTGGGTTCCTCAAAACCGGCGAAGCGCCTGATTCTTGATGCCAACCTGCATGCGGAGCATCTGAATTGCCACTTTACACCGCTATGGATAAAAGAAGCGCTGCTTTCTCTGAGTCCCCTTGCCCGGAATCTCTTTGATGATCCGCCAGACACCGCTGAAGCGGCCACTACAAGGGACCCGGAAGTCCGGGCAGAAGACCTCAGCGCTCCACCAGTACCGGGACATACCGACTCCGTTATCACGGTCAGGCAGATTTCCATACTGAAGTGTATAAGCAGCGGAATGACCAACAAAGCGATCGCTGAGAGGCTTCTTGTGACTGAGGATGCTGTCAAATGGCATCTGAAAAGGATTTTCAGCGAACTTGAAGTAACCAGCCGGGTTCAGGCAGTCACTGAAGCGCGACTGCGCGGGCTTTTATAGTGAGTGAAAAGTAACCGGTGCTCTGCTGGTTGCAGAACCGGACTATTGGCAGGGGGCATCTTCCCGGGGTGATCTGTTTTCGGTTTCGACGGAAAAAGGGCCAGTCCGGAGACTGGCCCTGTGTCAGGTTTCATCACTTTTGCGTGTAGGGAGACACATACCTGAGCTGAAGTTCATTCGGTGCAACTTGTATTGTGAGCTCAGTATCTACGTCGATCACTGAGTTTACTACTCCATTAACAACCCCGCCCAATAGGCGGCAAAGAAGACCTGTTCCGATACTACAAATTGCAGACTCCTCTTCAAGCAAGCCCACAGTTGCTCGCCCCAAAAGCCTCGTTGACAGCACAATCGGCTCAACATTTCGTTGTTCTATGACGATCCTGCCATCATCAAGGAAGGTTATCGGTCCAGAGAGCTTCAATCCATTAATTGGATAGCTGCGCAGATTATCCTCAAGGCGGGTGTTCGCCAGTCCGCTCAGCCTAACGTTCAGATACGGTGCATCAAGGTAAACATCCAGCTCGGTCTCGAAGGTCAGCTGACCGTCTTTTTGTAGAATCACACCATCAATCAGGCCGTCGCGGTTTTCGCCCTGGTAACGCATACGCAAGGCGAGGGGTCCGGTGTCAAACTCTTGAGAGGTCTGTAAATCACTGGTCGCAAGTACTGCGAGCAACTGACTGCTCAGATTGACCCAGATGTCGCTAGGCGTGGTAAGGAGTACCGACGGATGCAACTTCACAGGCACTCGCGTGCTGCCATCTTCGGCAACGGTTGGTTCACCCACTATCTCAACATCAAGGTTTGCTGTCAGAAAAATGAATTTTTTGAACTCATCGCAAGCTTCGGTGCCTACTTCACAGCCTATCTGCCCGTTATCCTCAAGCACCCCGCTACTGATCTCCGTGATGGCAAGCTTCATGGAATTTTCAGGAATTCCGCTGATGGCATCAGGCTCTTCCGGGTCCAGCTTCAGATTAGCATTCACATCCCTGCTCGGGAGATTTTTCAGCGGCAGAAGCACGGAGGTTTTGGTTATATCTCTGGCAACAAACCGGTTTTCAAGCGGTTGTCCGCCTGACGAAAGGTCCCCGAGGCTCCTTCCCGGGTCGGCGTACTGGCTCAGGAGCCTGCTGTACAGGGGGATACCCTGTTGATTGGTAATACCATCGGTCAGCACGTAACGGTAGTTTGTTCCTTGCTCCCACTTGTCGAGTGGTACGGCTCTCAGTTCACGACCATTGAGGAGGCTAAGACTATAACCTTCAACTGACTGCCAGCTGCCGTTCTCGTCCTGCTTTTCCACAACAACAGTTTCGCCGGCCACAATGGAGTCCGGATCGATATCCTGTGAGAAGCGCACGATAATAGGCTCGCTGGCCGGATGCTCGGTTATGGGCAGCAAATCATCCAGCGGGCGCTGTCCAAAATTCGCGGAAGCAGGGGTCTGGCTCGTGATGCCACCAAGACACCGCCCCTGTTTTCCGGGCTGGGCATCCAGGTCCGTCTTGGCGCATGGGTAACCAGGAAGGGTTGTAAGGGCAATCGGACCAACGTCAGCTGGCGGAACCTCCGCCGTTGGGTCGAGCCTGAAATTACGGCTTGTGCTGGCCATCGGATTACCCGACAGGTCAACAAGGCCGTCCATCGTAAGGGTATAATCGATGCCATGCGTTAACGGCTCGGTTGGCCGGATAACGAGAGCCGGACCGTCAAGCCGGGATTTAAAGGCAACCTCTGCCGATGTGGTGCCGTCATTGGCGATGAGGGTGATATTGTCCGGATTGATGGATGACGGAAGGAGAGGTTCCGAGAAATAGACAATCAAAGGGTCAGAAGGCCTCTGTATGTTGGAGTGTTCCCCGGGGACCCAGCTCTTGATGAAGGGCGCTGCGGTGTCCGCAAAGTCGGCCTGTAGCGGGGCATCTTCGACGTTGCGGAAGCCGTTCAGCTTGAAGGAAATCAGGCCTGAGGCTGTGTCAATGCCCATCACGTCCGGCTCAATAACACCAACGGCTTCGATGCTCAGCTTTCCGTCTTCGACGAGGGCAGTGCCCACCAGTTGCACGTGCATGAGCTGTTGGCCAAGGGCGCCGTTGGTAACGGTGTTCCCGGTATTCAGGGCCATATCGATGTAGAGTTCGAGCACCCGGGGTGCATCCACTGCATCGGTATAGGGGTTGGGTATCAGGAAACCATTGGCATCCGAGAGAAAGCGAACCCCGACGGCTTCGGACTCGAACCCGGCCGGCACAGCCCCCGCGATGCTGACTTCTACAGAGCTTCCGGT
>OJCY01000308.1_pt1 | contig 13146 bp, 13 predicted proteins | sample 1592321 | NCBI WGS metagenome assembly OJCY01 (sample SAMN05416784, study PRJEB24817) | seawater metagenome | isolation source: Sea water | place: Canada:Atlantic | collected 2013-07
AAAAAACAAATATCAATATTTGGCTGATTGAAAAGTTGGAAATTCCAAAACCACCACCAATTCCCGTATATGAAGAAAATTTTGAATAAATACGCACCACAACATCGTGTAAAAAAAATTGCTGGTAAAAGCCAATTTACGAAAGTCCCCGCCGACTTTCTATTTGCCATTTATTTGCTAACTTTAGTGCCTAAATAACGCAACTTTTCTTACACAAACACGTTACCTGCAAGCTGAAAAACCAACCGCACAGTCAAGCACATTTGATTTTTTTCGTGCCTCAAAAAATAAAAAGAGCTTGCCTTTTCCCAACGTTCACTCAGAACAAAAATCAGAATTAAATAGTAATTTAAAAAAATGTCCGTAAATTTGTCCGTGTACGCAAAAACGTCCGTGAATAATTATGGCAACAATTAATTTTTATTTAGACAAACCTGACAAAAAAGGGTTTGCACCAATTCATCTTCGAATAAACTGTAACGGAAGCCAAGTTAAGGTTTCTACAGGACAGAAAATAGAACCGAAAAACTTCAATAAATCCAAACAAAAAGCGATTGGATTAAGTGTGGAATCTCACGAAATCAACCATTATTTAGATTTTCTAAGAGAACGAGCGGACGAACTTTTGCACCACTCTAATAAAAAAACCTTTGTACAAGACGAAGTTAAAAGTGTATTGAACGAACACATAGAAAATTATAAAGAAAATAGCAATGTAAATATTGTGAAAGAACAAGTTGCGCTTTATGGAAAACCATTCACTTTTGTAGATTTATTTGCTGGAGCTGGTGGTTTTAGTGAAGGTTTTTTGCAAGCTGAATATAACAATAAATTCTTCGATTTCGTTGTTGCCAACGATATAAATGAAAATTGTGAATTAACTCACGTTGTTCGCTATAATCATCAATTAGGTTTGGATGCTGAATTTTTAAAACAGGATATTACCGAACCAGACTTTTTAGACAATCTATTAGAAAAAATTGATGGACGTAAAATTGACGTGGTTTGTGGTGGACCACCTTGTCAAAGTTTCAGTCTTGCAGGAAAGCGAAAAAAATTCGATAAAAAAGACGATCTTTTTTCTCACTACTTAGAAGTCATTAAGGTTTTACAACCTAAATATTTTGTGATGGAAAATGTGAAAGGCATTTTGACTAAAGAGGGTGGGAAAATAAAAGAATTGATTATCAAAGAAATCAACTCTATTGTTGACACAAAAGAAATTCCATTACTAAATACATTCATCAAAAAAATACGTAAAGAATCAAATTCTTTCCTTTTCGATAGTATTGTAAAAAGAGTTGAACTTGAAAAGCTACTTGAAAAAGACAAAGAAACTGGAAAAGCTGATTTCATCAGCTTTGTAGAAAATAGATTTAAAAAACTAACGCCAAAAATCGCAGATTACAAAACCAGTAAAACAGACGAGAATATTAATACAATTCGTCACGGTTTCAATCTTTTGGCACGAACAAAAGAATGGGAAAAATTAAAACGTGACATTATAAAAGAAAAGGATTTTTGTAATATTGATAGTGATGACTTTGCTAATACCTTTACAAATTTTCTAACTGAGATAAGCTCTGAAAATGTCATTTCAAAAATTGAAAATTCATTTAAAGCTTTAAAAGTTCCAACCATTTACAAAAAGGATTGTGAGGATATTATAACTGCTTTAAAAATCTACACAACATCTTTTGATGAATCTATTGAGATTTTAAAATATCAATGCAACAAATCACAAAAAAAGGAATTAGAAACTATTCTTGAAAGCATAAGACTTTATAAAATAGAACAACCATTTGTTGCTAACGCTTCAAATTATGGAGTTCCTCAAAACAGAGAAAGAGTACTTTTTATTGGTTGTCGTAAAGACCAAAAGTATATTTCTGAAATACCTGCAACAGTATCCGAAGAAGAAAAGGTAACCATTTTTGAAGCTTTGTACGATTTAGATTTTATTGGTAATAACCAAGAAGCTCATCGCTATGAAGAAATTGATATTTCTGCTCAATACAACGGAACTGCAAAGAAAATGACTAAACTTCTCAGAAAAAGAAAAATTGACGGAAAGCCAATTTTCAAAGGTGGAAAGTCATTTGCAGAATGGTCAAAAAAAGGTAGATTAATCGAGCGATTTAAACCTCAAACAAAACCATTTTACGTCAAGAATACTGAAGGTTTAGAGAATGGAGAAAAATATTTTGACATACTAAATAATCACAAAACAAGTAATCAAAACGAAACTGTTATTGAAAGACTTGGAGTGATTTTAAAAAATGGCAATTATAAAAAATCACAACCAGAACTGGAGAAATTAAATCTTTCCACAAACAAGAGAAATTACAATGTTTTAAAGCCAGATGAGCAAAGCTCTACAATAATGACTATTGCAGATGATTACATTCATTACAATTCGCCAAGGTCTTTAACTGTTAGAGAAATGGCACGCTTACAGTCATTTGACGACTCTTTTGTATTCCAAGGAAAACGCTCAACAGGTGGAAATAACAGAAAAACAGAAGTTCCACAATATACTTTAGTTGGAAATGCTGTTCCGCCTTTATTAGCAAGAGCAGTAGCAAGTGAAATTTTAAAATATATCAAGTGAGAAAACTTACAGACGAAGAACAAGAAAAGATAAAATTACTGACCAAAAACCAAGTTTCTCTTACTTTAATTGAACCAACCGAAAACGGATTAAAAAAATCCATAATGGACGCAACAGGTTCTGTTCGTAGCTATTTGAAAAGTGAAAACATTCATGATTACGAACTGCAACAACAAGGCACAGAAAGTAAAGTGGTAATTCCAACAATTATTCATACTGGTTTTGAAATCATTAAATCAAAAGCATCATTGTATCGTCCTTCTACAAAAAAAGGAGACCCAAGAATTTGGTTTTATAGCTTAACTAAGGTTGCGAACCCAAATGATATTATTGCAATAACATTTTACAATGACAGCTTCCAAGTTTTCAACTTAACAACATTAGATATTAATGTGTTAATTAATTCAGCTATAATTAATCCTTTTCAAGAGTTAATTTCTGCTATTAATTTCGAAGAAAGCGAAATTTCAATAGAATTGCTTAACAAGCTTAAGATTATATCTAAAAAAGGCTTTGTAAAATCTGAAGTCAATTCAGACACAGGAATAGGAAGAACTATAGAATCACTACTTGGAATTGAAATGAATTCTTCGAAAGCACCAGATTATAAAGGAATTGAGTTGAAATCTTTTAGAGATGCTAGAAATAACAGAAAAGGATTATTTGGTAAAACACCTAACTGGGATTTAAGCAAATTCAAATCGAGAGTCGAGATATTGGACACATTTGGGTATTGGGAAGAAGGCATTTTCCGATTGTATAATACAATGAGAGGAACTGGTAGAAATGCGCAAGGTTTAATTTTACGAATTGAGGATAAAAAGGACTGGCTTGTTGAGAATTCTGACAGACCAGAGATTGGCGACTTTTTAGTTTGGGAACTAGAAATTTTAAGGAAAGCATTATTGAAAAAACATAAAGAAACTTTCTGGATTAAAGCAGAAAGTAAAATTGAGGATAATAACGAGTATTTTCATTTCAAAGAGGTTGAACACACGAAAAATCCAATGGTAGACAAATTTGAAATCCTTATTGAAACTGGTGCAATCACAATGGATTATCCAATTAAGAGAATGCCTAGTGGCAAAGTTGTAGATAAAGGTTGTAATTTCAAACTCAAGGCAAATTGTTTAGATTTATTGTTTCCGCCAAGTGCAAACTACGATTTAATGGCATAGCGGAATTGCCAATGCTGAAAGCCATACACATTTCCAGTCGCGCCATCCACGCTACATCAAAACTGTAAAAGAGTATGTCTTTGCCAACGCTAGCAAGTTTATGGAAAAAAGCCAGCCAGGTAACAACGTATATAAAAAATAGCGGTTTATGTGCTTAATCGAAGATGAATTTTATAAATTTAAGGTCAGTATATATCTAAAAAGTTAGTGCATAAAATCTGCTACTTTTCATATACAAGACCGTTTCATTAAGAATAAATATTATGAGTTGGAAACAAGATTGTGGATATGAAGGATTATTAGTAGAATTTCTTAATTCACTATTGGAGGACTTTTATCCCAATACTGTAATTGTTTCAAAAGCTCAAAATTGGCTAATTGGTCAACTTAAGCTAAAAGAGGGTCCATTTACAATTAGGCATGCAAAAGATGTACGTAAATTAGTTAATAGAGAAGGTTGTATTAAACCAAGGTATTATTTTTCAAATGATTTTAAAGGACTCAAAATAGGATTTGATATCATTGCTAGTGATAATGAGTCCACCAGTTCCTTTTTCACTCTACTTATAAATGGGTTTGAAGACTTTTCAGCAATAACGATGAAGGAAATGCTACAAACAAAGATATATACAGGTATATTGAGAAAGGAGAAAACTCCAAAAATTGAATTAGCGGCCTTTATCACAAATAGAATAAAATCAGGAATGAATAACTATAAGCGAAGACCAGCACAATTTGGGTTAAAGCTTTGTCATATTTTAGATGCGGGTAAAAATATTGAAAATAATGTCTCTCAAAACCAATTGTTAGAAAGAGCTTTTAGATGTCTTAATCCAATAAACCTATTCCCTTTTCCAAATAATAAATACAATCATTATCTAGATGAAATTGAATATGCCGATTTAGGAGAAGATAATGGAATTCAAGAACTTTTTGCAGCCCTAATTCAGCTTCACTTTTTAAAATCAGATAATTCCAATGTAAAAAATGCTATAGCTAAATACTACCTATATCTTAATAAAGAAATTCCATCAATCAAGAACTGCGAGGAAATTGTTACTCGATATAAAGATAAAATCGTTAAGATTGTTTCTAAACCCAAAAACAAAAAAGTTGAGACGATAGTTACCAAATCAAGTGATGTAAGTTTGAATACATTAGAATGTTATAATAACTCAACATTTAGTAAACAGCTAAGAATCGAGTTATCATCTCAAACAAGACTGAAATTCAACGCGCAGGAAATAAGATCATTAGGAGAAAGTCAAGTTGTGTTTTTTCATATTAATGCTGAGGCAAACAGGTATCAATCCGATCCCCGTGAGATCCATGGGATATTTACATGCAAAGTATCAGATATCAAAACATTTTTTGATTGGAATAATGATAGAAATTGGAATAATCAGTATACTCATTCTTGGTCAAGATTTCCGAATTGGGCAAAAGGTTATTTTAAAGGAAAGTTGGGCGACGTGCATTTATAGCTTTAGTATTTTAATAATATTTAGATTTACTTCAAATTCTAGAATCAATAACGAAAACACAACATCGTATAAAATTAATGTGGGTTTTTTGACTTAATCAAAGTTTTATGTTTGTTTAAATTGCCGCTTATACTTATTTGAGTATTTTTAAGTCGACAAGATAAAAACATAAAATAAGTATAAGCTTGTGGCTCGTCTGATAATACACAGATTGTGTACATCCCACACTAACCTTATACAAAACCGTTACCAGCAAGCTTAACAAAAACCTATGATAAAAAATTTAACCTTTATTTTATTGATTTTAATATCGATAACAAGTTGCGCTCAAGAAAGCGTTATTTTCAAAACTAAATTCAAACCAAGTAAAAAATACAAAACCCAAGTCAAAACAACTTCTCACACGGAAATTGAATTTATTGCTGACCAAGAGATAATTGATAGAATAAAAAGTCAAGGAATTGAATTGCCAATGATTACGGAAAGTGAAACAAATATGGCGACTGATATTAACACTCAAAATCTTGACGAAAATGGAGAGTTTTCTGCAACAATGGAATATGGAAAAATGATTACTACTAAAACTATTAGCGGAAAAACAACGACAGAAGAAAAACCATATTCTGGAATGAAAATTTTAGGAAAATATGACATTGAAAATAAATTCAAAATAGATACCATAATTGGAGACAAAGTTTCTCAACAAATGAGGAATGTATTGAAAACCACTTTAGAAAGTGTTCAACAAGCAATTGAATTTCCCGAAAAACCAATGAAAGTTGGAGAATCATTTAATAGTGAAATTCCAATGACAATTCCGATGGAAGGTATGAATCCAATTTCTGTGAAAATAAATATGGAATATTTACTAACTGAAATTAAAAATGGAAAAGCATTTTTTGACATTAAACAAACTGTAGGTTTGGATATAAGTCAAGAGCAATTAAATGTAGTTGCAAGTGGAACTGGAACTGGAATATCGGAATTTGATATTAAAGAAAATTATTTAACAAAATACAAATCCAAATTACCAATGGATATGACAATTAAGGTCAATGAAAAAATGACTATGAAAATGAAAATAACTACAACATCTGAACAAAATGTAGTGATTGAATAATAAAAGCCAGCAGCCAACACCGTATAAAATTAATTGCTAGTTCAAGCTTACATACGAAAATCCTCGCGGATTTTCTATTCGGTTTGTATTTACTAAATTAGTCGCTTAATCAACGCAAAAAATCTTATACAAAAACGTTATTAACAATAAAAGGAACACTCTCAAAGATTTATAAAAATTAAAAAAAATGAAGAAATACGGCATAATAGCATTAAGAATATTAGTAGCGATTATATTGATTCAAACACTTAGGTTTAAACTTACAGCTCATCCAGATAGCGTTTACATATTTACAAAAGTAGGGTTAGAACCTTTTGGCAGAATTGGAATAGGAATTATTGAATTAATTGCAGGCATATTATTACTAATCAATAGAACTGCTTGGTTAGGTGCAGGGATCACCGCTGGAGTAATAAGTGGTGCAGTTATGATGCATTTAACCGATTTAGGAGTTGAAATAAATGGAGATGGAGGCGTTTTATTTTACACTGCTGTTTTTGTTTTAATTTCCTCATTATTTATATTATACACACAAAGAAAATCAATCCCAGTTATTGGAAAAAAACTATAAAAATTTAATCTTATGAAAACAATTGTTTTAACAATAGTACTTACCTGCTCTTCAATCTTATCTTTTGGACAAAAAATAAACTATAATTTAGATAATGGATACATTGCACAAGGATATGATGTTGTTGCTTATTTTAGCGATAAAACAATAGATGGAAAAGTAACTTATAGCACAAGTTATGAAGGAGCTAAATACAAATTCATTAACAAAGAAAATTTAGCTAAATTTAAATCAAATCCATCACAATATGCTCCTCAATATGGTGGATGGTGCGCTTATGCAATGGGATCGAAAGGCAAAAAAGTGAGTATTAATGCAGAAACTTTTGAAATTAGAGACGGTAAACTATACCTCTTTTACAACTCTTGGGGAACTAACACATTAGAAAGCTGGCTAAAAGAAAATCCTACATCTTTAAAAAAAGAAGCTAATACCAATTGGAAAAAAATAAGACATACAAAATAAAGGTGGTGACACCATATATAGCAAATTGGGCGATTAGTGTTTAACCCAAAGCCCGTTGTCTGTTTACTAAGTCGCCAAATCTTTTGATTTGGTATTAAGAGAGAAAAATTAAAAAAAACACAAAAGATTTGACTTGTTGTTAAACCTAAATTAATCGCTTGTTTTCTGCCCAAATGTCATATATTTAAGGTTGGGTAACATTAAAATAGCGCTCAGAAATTAAAAAAATATGAATGATTATTTAAATAAACCCTTTCCATTTATTGAAAATAAAAGTTTTAGAATACTTGCTTCCTTTTTATTTTCTGGATTTGTTTATGTGTTTTTATTAACCTTTCAACCTTTTGGAATATCCAACATTCAATATTACAAGCCAATATTTGTTTTAGGATTTTTTGGAATTACATTTATTGTGTTGTTGTTTAGTTTTTTAGTGGCTCCTGTTATGTTAAAAAATTTATTTGATTTTGATAAATGGACAATTAAAAAAAATGTAATCTTTATAATTCTTCAATTTTTTATAATAACTGTCTTAAATTGGATTTATAATTCTACAATTGGCAAAGAAATTACAGAACAACATAGCCTATTCTTTTTTGTTTTCATTACTGTTTCAGTTGGGGTAATACCAACGCTCTTTTTGATATATTTTACCGAAAAGAATTTAGCACGTAAAAATCAACATATTGCTAAAAATTTTACAAATAATATTCAGCATCAAATAAATATGCCTGAAAACATAACAATTAAATTTGCGTCTAAGAATAATGATGAAACAATAATAATTGACTTAGAGCAATTTATATGTGTTAAATCGGAAGGGAATTATCTCAAAGTTTTTTTTTCGGAAGAAAATATATTTAAGTTGAAGTTAATTCGTAATTCAATTTCAAATATTGAAGAGCAACTAATTGTTTTTAAAAAGGTAAAACGCTGTCATCGTTCTTATATCGTAAATTTAGATAAAGTGGAAAAGATGACAGGAAATGCCAGAAATCTGAATTTGCATATTTCAAATCTCAATTTTACAATTCCCGTATCAAGGAGTTTTCCTAATGAAATATTTAAAGAATTGAATTTGTAATTAATTTCCCTCCCATTACTAATAATAGAATATTCCATTTTGTATAAATGCTCTCCCATTCGTATAAAAACACGTCCATACGTAACATAAATTTGTATTAAAATATTGGTGTAGCCTACATTTGCACTATTGTTTAACGTATGAAATTTATAGTATGAGAAATTTATTTTTGGCAATTATAGTACTGGTGTTTGCCACACCAATTTTCGCTCAAAGTGCAATAGTAGAAGTAACCATTACAGGTATTGAAAATACAGATGGTACGATCAAAATAGGGATTTATGATAGTAAATCATCCTTTCCTACTTCCGGAAAAGAAATTCAAGGGGCAAAAGTAAAACCAACAAAAACAGGAAGTTTAAATTACACTTTCGAAAACTTACCTGATGGTGATTATGCAATTGCAGTTTGGCACGATGAAAATGAAAACAAAAAATTAGACAAGAAATTTGGTGTACCTAAAGAAAATTACGGCTTTTCTAAAAATATATTTGGCTTTTTTGGACCTCCTGATTTTGAGGATGTTTCGTTTAAAGTAGCCAACGGAAAAGTTATTAAATTAACTATTAACATAAAATAGTATGAACAAAACTGCATTAATAACAGGAGCTACCTCTGGAATAGGGTACGAAATGGCTAAGATATTAGCAAAGAATAAATACAATTTACTACTTGTGAGTAGAAATAAGCAAAAACTAACTTCAATTAAAGCTGATTTTGAAAGTAAATACAGTATTGAAGTTATTTTTAAAGAGGTTGATTTATCTATTGTATGTGCAGCACAAAAAGTGTATGATATGGTAATAACCGATAAAATAAAAATTGACATATTAATAAATAACTCAGGTTTTGCTAATTATGGCGAACACACTAATATATCTATTAAAGAAAACTACAAGCTTTTACAATTAAATATTATTGCATTATCAGAAATGTGTACACTTTTTGGAGCTGATATGAAAAGCAGAAAAACAGGAAAAATTTTAAACATTGCCTCAACTGCTGCATACCAACCAACTCCATATTTTGCAGCTTATGGTGCATCGAAAAGTTATGTATTAAACTTTTCCGAGGCATTAGCAAAAGAACTTGAAGATTATAATGTATCTGTAACTTGTTTATCACCAGGACCTACAGAAACAAACTTTTTTACTGTGGCAAAAATGAATGATATTAACATCAGTCATATGAATAACAGATTGTCTGCTAAAAAAGTAGCAGAAGTTGGAATTAATGCACTATTTGATAAAAAACTATCCATAATTTCTGATTTTAAATCGAAGTTCCTTGTTTTCTCAAATCGATTTGCTCCAAGAAGTATTGTTGCAAACATATCTAAAACAATGATGAAGTCTAAATAAACCTATGATGAAAAACATTATTAAATATTTACCGATTGCATTTACAATGCTAAAATATAATGCCGATGCTGCATTAAACTACAATTTGGTATTCAAGACTCTTCAAGAGCCAATTCTTCAACTATATTTGGACTCTAATCTACAATAGTTAAAGAATCAATAGATACATCAATTAGAAAAGAGTGCTTGTATTTCTCTTTAGCATCAATTTAAAAGAGTCTGGTTTATGCAATAAATTTACACAACAAATTAAAATAACAAAATATGACTCCAGCAACAGTTTTTTCAATAGCAAGTATGATTACAATGCCTATGTGGATCTTAATGATCTTTTTATCAAAATGGAAAATAACCAGATTTTTGATTGATTTTAAAATAATTCCATTGGCATTGGCATTTATATACGCGATTTATATTTTTCAAGCCATTGAGATAGGCGCAATGATGGATTTTGGAGGTCTTAAATCTGTAATGGCTTTGTTTACAGAAGAAAATGCTGTTCTAGCCGGCTGGGTTCATTATTTAGCTTTTGATCTTTTAATAGGCATGTGGATGTTAGATCAAAATAAAGAATTGAGAATTAATCAAGTACTAATGGCTCCATGTCTTTTTTTAACTTTCATGCTTGGGCCAATAGGTTTTCTGCTTTTCATAATTATTAAAACAGTTAAACAAAAACAATCATGATATATGTAAATCATGTATTTACCACAGTAAAAAAAAATAGTCCAATATTGTATTGGATTGTAATAGTCCATTTTGTTTTTGCAATTGGATCTATATTAGGTAGTTTGATTGATGATAGAACTCTTATGGGTGTGAATGTTTGGATAAAACCATTGAAATTTTCAATCTCTACAGCTATTTATATTCTAACTGTAGGATTTCTTATAACGTTATATCCTTTCTCTAAAAGAAAAAAGAATCTTATTAACACTATTGTTTCTTGGACATTGCTCATAGAAATAGGGCTTATTATTTATCAAGCATCACGTGGTGTGCAATCACATTTTAACCTATCAAATCTATTTGATGGTTTAATATTTGCTGCAATGGGAATATTAATAGCTATTAATGTTTTAATTATGGCATTATTTATATTTGAAACTATCAGGTTGAAATTAAAAACATCTAAATTACTACAATGGGCTATACTTCTAGGTTGGATAATCGTATTTTTTGGCAGTTGGGTTGGTGGGCAAATGATAAGTTTAATGTCTCATAATATTGGTGTTGAAGATGGAGGCCCTGGTCTTCCGTTAGTTAATTGGAGCTCAATTGCTGGTGATTTGAGGGTAGCACATTTTTTTGGGCTACACGGCTTACAAATAATTCCAATTTTCGCATTATTAATTTCAAAAAAATGGACAACTGCCAGTAGGAATCAGATGATAATTGTAACTGTTTTTGGATTAGCATATGCATTGTGGATTGGATATACATTCTACCAAGCTAAACAAGGTTTGCCATTTATATAATATTTAGAAAGTAAAAAAAAATTACTACTTTAGTGAAAAAAAAAGGGCTAGTGCTTTTTTTGCTAGATTATTTAAATATTCGAAAATTATTTAAGTCAAAACCGCAACTAATCTTATACAATCACGTTATCGATTACAAAAAATAAAACTATGAAAAAAATATTTATATCTACAGTATTAGTATTGAGTTCTGTTTCTCTTTTTGCTCAGGATACTATTTCTTATAGTAAATCGTATTACTTAGGTTTTGGCTTACCATATTACAATTCTACCAGTTTACAAAAAGAAAATTTCATTAGCGCTAATAAAGCCATCATTTATGGCCTTAGGCAATCTGATAGAATATTCAAAGAAACAAAAGCGAATCCGTTACAAATAGGTTTTCGTTTAATTAGGTCGCTAGCGCTAGATTTCCCAATCTCCTTTTACGCAGCAGAAATACCACATGAAATTGGCCATGGAACTCCTGCTGCTAATTACGGAGGAAGTTATAGTTATAGTATAGGTTTTCCGCCTTTACCTTATAATTTTAATTATTCTTCTAGCGCTAGTTGGAGCGGGTTTGATGAGGTCCCTGAAGAAATTCAAGAAGAATGGTCGAATCATGCATATGCTAATGGGCTACAGACAGAAAAATATATTGGTAGATCAATAAAAGAAAAATACTGGAATTCAAACTATATTGATTACGATGATGCTACCCTTTTACTTAAAACTGATTACGCTCCTATGTGGTATGTTCTTTTTTTACCTGCTTCCTCTGGTGGCACTGATATAATTAGAGTTTTAGAGAGATACAAGGTTTTTGACCCTAATATTATATTAACTGAAAAAAAAATTCAACGAAAAACTTTCTTCATAAACAGTTTGAATCCGATCAATATTTTAACATGGTACACTCTTGGAAAATATATTGTAACAGGTGAGGCCTCAACTAAATTACCCAGTATAAAAATTGGAAACAAATTAGAATACTTACCTGGTTTAAGCTACGATTTTACGGGTTTTGGTGAAGAATTTTTATTAGATAATTACTACCGCTTTGGTGATAAATCTGGCGTTTTAACAATAGGTTACGGCACGGTGCTTTCTAAATATAGGTTTGCCTTTTCTATGAATAATGTTTGGAAATCTTCAAATCAAAAACATAATTTTGGTTTCGATTTAAATATTTGGGAGCAACGAGATTTTGGAATTTCTCCTAAACTAAATTACCATTTAAGCATTAAAAAAAATTTTGGGCTTTATACTTCATTTGGACATAAGTCTTATGGTTACTTAAATGGCTACGGTCTAAAAGAATCACTATTGCTTGATTTTGGTTTGTATTTTTCTGTTTTAAAGAAATAATATAGAAGCACTCACATAAATATTATCAAATTAAAGCTGTTGCATTTTTATGTTCAAATCTAGTAAAGCAAAAGAAATTCGATTTTCGAGCTTGGAATCTATATGTAAAGCTCGCGAATGTCAGCCTATTGACATCCTGTAGTATTCTGAAACTAAATAAAATCAGGGGCCAACTCCGACAAAATTAATTGCTGGTAAAAGCTTAATGACGAAAGTCCCTGCCTACCGCAGGCAAGCTCGCGGACTTTCTACCTTTCCTGCGGCAGGCAGGTCTGTGATTTATTTACTAACTTTAGTGCTTAAACCACGCAACTAGTCTTACACCAACCGCTGGCAGTAATATGACCTAAACCCAATCGGAATCTTCTAAAGTAAAAATTTGACTTATTTCAACTTCAAAAATTTGAGCTAACCTTAAAGACAAAACTGTTGATGGAACATATT
>OJCY01000319.1_pt1 | contig 12857 bp, 10 predicted proteins | sample 1592321 | NCBI WGS metagenome assembly OJCY01 (sample SAMN05416784, study PRJEB24817) | seawater metagenome | isolation source: Sea water | place: Canada:Atlantic | collected 2013-07
TCCAGGTTCAGGCTTATGATCCTGGTTTCACCCGTGCCCTCTTCGTCCACTCCGAAACGGGCCAGCTCAGCGGTATAAAGGGAAGCTGAGTCTTTCAGGCCACCGGCTACGTAGATCGCATCTGAAACCTGCCGTGAGGCTGGTAACGGGTATTCGCCGGGGTAGCGTACCGGCCCTGTCACCTGGATGGTCTGTTGAGGCGCACCTGGCTTGGCCTGGGCTTTCAGCCGTTGCAGCACCGGTGCAAACAGGGCTTCGCGGCTGAAGCGGCTATAGTCCACTTCATTGCCTTCTTCGCTGTTGGTGCCACTAAGGTTATTCGCACGGGTGCTTGCGCCGTTATCCGAAGCAGAGCGCTTGGTCATCGTGTCGCTCTGGTCCTGGCTTTTTGCGCTTACCTTGCCTTCATCCGCAAAAATCAGGAACTGGTCTTTTTCCTGCAGAAGAATATCGTTCTCGCCACCGGGGTTATCCAGGGCTTCGCGCAGGCGCAGATTGAGGACGGATACGGTGTCAGTCTCGGGGTCGGTACGTACAATGGCTGCGTAGCGCTTGTCCGCTTCCCGTAGTAGGTCGCTGTCCAGGGACTGAATAACGGAGCTCACCCGCATACCCGGCACCCAGGCGTAACGACCGGGGCGGGTGGCCGCGCCCTTCACTTCCACGTATTGGCCGGTGATGTCGGAGATGGAGGCCACTTCTATACGGTCACCGGGCTTAACCTTTGCCTGTCTGCCTTTTGGTGTGGTGAGGTTAGCTTCGGCGATGATGCGCAGGAAGTCGTCGTTATTGCGCTCGATGCGGACCAGTTGCGGATAGGCCTGAGGGGTCAGGCCGCCGGCCAGGTTTACCAGCTCCTGCAGGTTGGTGTCGTTTTTCAGTTCATAGAGCGCGGGGCGGTAGACTTCGCCGTCTATACCTACTCGGTCGCCCACCGGTGGGATAAAAATTACATCGCCGGGTTGCAGACGGTTGTCGTCAGAGGTGTCACCCGCCAGCAACAGGTCGTAAAGATCCAGTTCGCCGACCAGCTTGCCGTCCCGCTTGTGCTGAATTTTACGCAGGGAGCCGGTACGTTTAATGCCGCCAGACACATAGAGAGCGTTGGTGATGGTGGAGAGGGAACTGACCGTGTAAGAACCGGCATTTCTGGCCTCGCCCAGCACAAACACTCGCATGCTGCGCAGTTCACCCAGGGAAACGCTGGCCTGAACACCGATGTACTGCTCGGAGACTCGCTTCTTAATCTGCTGCCTGGCTTGATCAAACGTCAGGCCCGCAACGGCTTGGGGGCCTGACTGCGGAAAGCTGATGGTACCGTCCCGGGATACGGGCAGCTCCAGTTGCTGGTTTTCCTTGCCCCAGAGCTGAACCCGCAGGACGTCGCCAGGGCCCAAAGTATAATCGTTGGGAATAGGAATTTCTGTAACCGGTGCAAAGGTTGTGGGGCTTCCAACAAACAGGTCGTAGCCATAAGGCTTCAGGCCGCCGTTCTTGCGGTCCTTTTCTTCGTTGTCGTCCTGCTCTTGCCGGGCACGCTCCCTTTCTTCATCGGAGATGGCGTCAACCGGCTCTACCACGTTTACATTTTGTGGCCGCTGCTTCTGCTGGCTCGCCGAGCCAGCAATGGAATCCAGATCCACCCCATATTGGCGGGCCAGCGCTTCCTGCTGGGCCCGTGGCATGCTCTTGAACTGTTCAATCTGGGACTGGCTTATGGATTGAGCGGCGGTGGTTACTGGCAATACAAGCGCCAGTGACAGCAGAAGTCGTTTAGTCAGGTTCACTTAGTCAAATCCGTTTTTTAGAAGCGGTAACGCCAGGCGGCGCCGACAGACCATTGGTCCTTTTCGCCGCCCAGGAGTTCTATTTTTTTGTCGGTGGCCTGGGCGGTTAGGTCCAGCCAGCCGTTGAGAAAGTGTGTGCCGTAACCCACGGAGGCGATGGCAGCTTTCTGATCGCCTTCTGGCACATTATAGAAAATATCGTCGTCCGGGATGACGGTGCGATTGGCACCGTCTTTGTTGAGATCCAGATAACCCAGGGATGCGGACAGGTTACGGCCATCGGGGAAGAAGTTAAATACGCCCAAAGTCAGGGTTTCCGCGTCGCCGTCGAAGGTTGAGGCCATATTGCGGCCCTTGTGCCGGTAGCCACTGCGGTAACGGGAATGGTCGTATGTGATATTGGGCATGGCATTACCCAGAAAGTCATCGGCCAACGTGTTGGCGTATTCTACAAACCATTGCTGGTCACTCTCGAATAACTGAGTGGTCCAATCCGTGCCCAGTAACCAGGATTTTCGAGCCGGAAAGGCACCGGCCTCGTCTTCGCCCATCATCTGGCCATAGACACCCATGGCCTGGTCGCCAATGGCAAAACCGTAGCGGGCGTCAATACTAGCCAATTGGTTTCCGGGGTCGTTCTCTTCCAGTTGACCATTGTCGCGGCCGATCAGGGCGTTCCAGATGGTGGAGGCGCCTTCCGGCCGACCTTCGCCGCCGAACATGATGGCGCGGGAGAAGCCAATATCCAGGCCGTCGATAGGCCTTACCGTCAGGAGCATGCCGATCATCTTGGCTTCCGGCACCGCGCGCTCGCTTTCCAGTTGGCCAGCGAAGGTGGTGAACTGCCAGGGGCCAATCCATTTCAACCAGCTGGTTTCCGGCTCCGCGGCGTCCTTACGGTTCAGCCATACCGCCGGCATGGGGCGGGCGTTGTTGGAAAGGATCAAGCTACTTTGCCAACCTGGCCCCCACCAACGGTCGATGGCGCCAGCGCCAAACACCCAGTTACCGGCGGTTGCGGCCAGATAGGAACCATCCAGACGAAATGTATCGTCGTCTTCCGGGTTGGCTGCCAGGCCTGGTTTTATGCCGAAGGCCCAAGATTCGCCCTGCCATTGCACATTGAGGCTGGTCTCGGCTGATTCGCGTGGGCCAGGCTGAAAGCCTCTCACAAAGGTCGGTTCGCTGGTAGCGCCCAGTTCGTATTCCGCGCGCCAGCTCTGTTTGCCCTGCTCGTCCATCTCGAACTTCAGGTAGGCCAGCGAGCCGCCGATGGCAGGAGCATCGCTGCCGGTTTCCTGGCCAAGGCCGCTGTGCACGGTGCCCATCATTACCGGCCAGGTGGAGGTTGTGCGGTTCAGGTGCCCCCGGTCCGCCAGTTTTTGCAGGGCGAAGCGGGCACGGTTGTCGCCAGGCTCCAGCCAGGGTGCCGAGAAGGCCGCAGAAGAATACGTGGCGGCAATCAGGCACGCTACCGCCCCACCGACCAGGGTCCAGTGTTTTGAGGTCATATACCGACAACTTTCTGAGAAATGACAGGAAAAAACGAACAATACGGAGGGAACAACCTAATCCCAACTGTATCCCTGTCGGTTGATGAAGCTTCTGTGTCAAAAGCGTGACGATTTTACGGCATCTCATATGACACGCAAGTGACAATACCCCTGACATGCCCCTTGTCAGGTGCGCTGAAGTGAAGAATTGTCAAAGGCTCATAATTTGATCACTCGCCAGCAAGCTGATTTCTAACCAGGCCAATAAACTCAGCGAGAAACGCAATAAATACTCCCGCCATCAACCCTAGCATTATTGATAGCACGACAATCAGGCTTCTCGACGTGCCCGCATTTTCACCGCTTTGCCTGCTAACGACCAGAGCCTCAAATGGTGACAACGATTGCAGATCCGATTCCAGTGCAAGCTGCTTTTCTACAGCGGACGCAATTGCATCGCCGGTGTTCTCCCCTTCTTCGAGCATTTTTATGGTCGAATCCAGGGACGCAATCTGCTTTTCAAGACTCTTGCGCAGCCTAGACAATGCCTGCTCTTGTTCAGAGCTTAGCCGCTCGATCAGCTTCCGATGATTCTTCTCTATAAGCTCTGCCAAGGGGGGCGAGGCTTCGGAAACGATTCTAATAAGTCCGGTATCCTTCGGGTTACTGGCCGTTAGTTTGAAAGGCTGGTTCCTGCTATTTTCTGCGCGATACGTGGCCTGCAAATCCGGCACCCAGAGGCTGTCCAGTTCGGCGATGATGGTAGCGGGCTCTTCGACGTATGTTCCATTCGCCTTTTCAGCCAATTTCATGAGGGTGACGTATTCGTATTTTTCCGGCACGAACAATGCGTAGACCACACCAACAAGAGAGACCACCAAAAAAATGACGTAGAACACCCGCCGGCGTCTAAGAAATGTCGTTGCCAGATCAACCAGGCTGATTTCGTCGTCGTATTGGGGACGCGAAGGCCCCTGGGGGGGTTCTACCATTTCATAACCATCGTTTGTTAAGAGTTAGTGACATTATGACCGTTTGCAGGACGAAAAGAAGTGAACAAAAGTTCCTTTTGGGCTTGGGATATGGTTTGCTGGATTACGCTTCGCTAATCCGGCTTACTGCGGTGGAGGGTGGATAGAGGGACTATGACGGTTTGTTGCTTCTGCATAAAGCTGATCAAGACGATGGCGCGCTCTTCGCCGTCGTAGGCCTGAAATATAGCGCTGACGCCTTTGAAGGGCCCGTCCTCCAGATCAACGGCCTGACCGGGTTTGATGCCGCCCTGCTCCGCCACGGTATGCAGGCTGTCTTTAATGTGCAGGATGACGTCATCCGGAATGGCGGCCGGTTTATTAGCGAAGCTGACAATCCGCAGGATTCCGCGCGTGGAGCGTAGCTTGGCCCACATGGGGTCCGTTTGCTCCAGGTTCACGAACAGGTAGCCGGGGAACAGGGGTTCCAGCTTTTTGGTGCGCTTGCCGGCCTTGATTTTTTCCACCGTGATTTTCGGGTAGAAGCAGGCGATGTCCTGATTTTGCAAATGAGTCAGGGCACGGTCGCCCTGACTGGGCTTGTGTTGCAGGGCGTACCAGGTCATTTGTGCCAGTTGCCAGCGGCAATGAAATGAGGGTTGAGCACATCTTCCTTGCCGTACTGCAAAGGCTTGCCTTCCAGCGTTTCCACCTTACCTCCAGCGGCCGAGAGCACAGCGTGGGCTGCACCGGTATCCCACTCGCAAGTTGGCCCCAGCCTCGGGTAAATGTCCGCATGGCCTTCGGCGATTTTGCAGAACTTAAGGGAACTGCCTGCTTGCACCAATTCGTGGGCGCCAAGCTTGTTGATGAAGGCTTTGGTTTCTTCGTTCAGGTGGTTCTTGCTGGCAACAACGCGCTTGGCCTCACCAGGCTCGACCACACTGATCCGCCGGGTGCGACCGGTGCGATCGCGCTTATAGGCGCCCTCGCCTTTCAGGCCCCAGTAGGCTTCTTTCAACGCAGGCGCGGTTACGACCCCGAGAATGGGTTCGCCGTTTTCGATCAATGCGATGTTAACGGTGAATTCACCGGTGCGTTGGGTGAAGTCCTTGGTGCCATCAATCGGGTCAATCAGCCAGAAGCGTCGCCACTGTTTGCGCTCGCTCCAGGGGATCTCTGCACCCTCTTCTGAAAGCACGGGGATGTCGTGGCTGAGGTGCCGCAGGCCTGCCACAATCACCCGATGGCTGGCGACGTCTGCCGCAGTAATCGGCGACTCGTCCGCCTTAAAATCGACCTTGAAGTCCGTCATGTAGATGCTGAGCACTTTTTCGCTGGCGGCGTCTGCGATTTTCAGGACATCGGGGAGGATGGAGCTGTAGTGCATGAGGGTCGGCTTCCTGCGTCAGGTCAATTACGTTTGCGCTATTATGGGCGATAGTGACGCAACACATCAAAACTAATGCGGAGGCACCTTTCATTGAAGGTTCGAGGGAAATACTGGGGTGGAGGGGTATTAGCTGATAATAACTCTCTCGATCTGCATAAAGTCTATACGTCACTCACACCCACGGAGAAGCAGTTGCGAGCAACGTCAATAGAAAGCAAATCTGTAAGACTTCTTGGTTGGGGCACCGAAGTCAGGTGCTAGTTTGAAGCGGCCAAGACTTAAATGACTGCACAGCCTGACGGACTATAGCGGTCACTCCATCCAGGGGCGCCACTTGTGTCGACAATACAGCTCCAACTCCCCGTAACGGAGCGCTCCAGCCTTAAGACGACACCTGTCAGACTCCCGTGCGCATTGCCCCCCATGGTCACCTCAAGGTGACCAGAACCGTCAGGATTCAGCACAGCGATATCGATAGCGGCTGTACCCGTTGTTAACGGTGAGGGGGAATAACCAATATCAGAATTAACCAATGCTCCGCTCTGGGACAAGCGTTCCTCTACAGCAGTTTTGTAAGCCGACAACTCTCCAAGCGCTTGATTTACCTGAGACTGCATAACATATCCCTGGTAGCTTGGTATGGCAATTGCCGCAATAATTCCGACGATCGCCACAACAATCATGAGCTCAATCAAGGTAAATCCGCTGTTTTTTCCAATCATATTACGTATTCCAGAAATCGAGACATACTTTCATTGAGCAAAACCCGGACCAACCTCACCAGGTGTTGGGCGCGGAAAAAATCCATGTAGCCAGAAGCGCGGCAAAAGAGGAGCATTATGGCCTTCAACATAAACCCTCAAGTCTTCCGTCATCGCTTCGTGATAGCGCCAAACCTCCTGAATCCACAAAATACCGAAAAATAATATGAAAGGTGCAAGCAGCATACCTGGGCGGACCCAACGTTTTACCTCCCCGCTAATAGTTTTCGAGTTCGAATCAGTCGTGACCATTGGTAGCGATAAAGCCCAAAAAATAGCCAGCACCAGCAAGGCTACAGACATTGTGGCAGGAACAAGAAAGACTGCAGAAACTCCAGCGTGAGCAAGACCTGCTGCACTTGAAGCAGTAAAAGCGACTACCAACGATGCATTCCCCTGCATGCTCGATACCATCAGCCTGCGCAGCGAAAGAAGCCTTTTCACCGCTACGCTTATGAGAACTGCGACCAAGCCCATCAGCGCCCAGCCATACTCTGCCGCCCACATCAGATACATATTGTGAGGATGCCCAAAAGTCTGCGCAGACAAATAGTTACTGGTAAGAGTCGTGTGAGTTAGCCATGACTGCGCCCCCATTCCCAACGGTAAGTTCTGCAAACTCACCTCCCAGGCTTCCATCCAAAGCGGCAAACGCCCGGAATCACTAGAATGAAGACCACGAATCATCGTTTTGTCGAAAACCAGTTCTGGCACAGCCCAGGAAAGCACACACCACAGAAGTCCACCTAGCAAAACGAACTTCAACGAAGCGACTAGCCAGGGAATTGCCATTCGGCCGAAAAAGACCAGCACTATCAATGCTGCAACAACCAGACTGATCATCGAGCCCCTCGACGTCGTGAGGAACACCACCCACCACCAGATACCTGCTGTGAAATAGACTGCTACTTGCCAAAGCGAGCGATTCTTGAATGACCCGTAGAGCAATGCCAGCGGAAACAACGGCAGAAACCACGTAGCAAGGTGCCCCCAATAACGCATGTTGACGAACCCCCAGGGAATGACGTCAACAAGGTTCGAAAAATTGTCAGTAATGGCAAACGCGTAGGCTGTGAGAGTCATCGCCGCGTAGAAGAAGCAACCAACCAGAATCACACCAACCAACGCAACGGCAGCTCTTTCTGTACACCCCCTTTCACGAATCTTCCAACCCATAATCGGAAACGCCAGAAAGAAAAAGCCGTACATTCCCGGCTCGACCCAGCGATACTCACTGGCAACAAAAGGAACTGCCAAAACGAGAAAACCTGCAGCAACGACAAACGCGGGCCAGCTATCAATCCATAAACGTCGCCTCAGCCCTCCAACTGGCATCAACAAGACAGAAGACGTCACAAAGACAAGAAGAAATACCTGGAAAAAACGTTGGTCAGCAAAGTTGCCAAAGTAGACCGGAAGGAAATCAATGAACAGGGAAACGAGAATAACGCACAGAAAAACAGGAAACAGAAAGAGATGAAGAAAAAGACTGGAATGACCAAACATCAAAGGATCTTCATGAGTGCCGCCTGCGTTCTTCGCCACAACACATCCTCAAAATCACTATTAATCAGAATAGTAAAAACCCCACCGAACGGCGGGGTTTTTGAACTCCTTAACCGGCCAACCTCGAGAGGCCGGCCGGTCAAAGCTAACTATTAAGAGTGTTCACAGCTAGCAGGAGCGTATGAGTCTTTCCAACCCTGTGCAGCAGTACCGCCAGTCATGGAGCAAGAGTATGCACCGGCAAGGCTGCGACTAATAGTGATTACAACGCCACGAACAGAGCCGGAAGCGTCTTCACCCAGGCGCACAGACCAAGTCATGTTCGGCAGGTCGCCATTTTCCACATCAAGACCTGCTGCATCGCCGTAGGCATCGTCAACCAGGTTAGAACCGGTCCAACCGATATTGATTTGACGCGGATCCTGGGCCAAATCATCTGCAGTCGCAACAACTTCACCGCCGCTGTTAAAAATGCTTTCAGCGCTGGATTTCAGAGCATTGATCTCACCAACAACCCGTGAAACCTGTGAGCGGGCGGTGTAGTCCTGATACTGGGGGATAGCTACAGCTGCCAGGATACCGATGATCGCAACTACGATCATCAGTTCGATCAGTGTGAAACCTTTTTGGGCGTGATTCATTTGAATGTTCTTCATTAGTCGACCTCTGTATTTGTCGTTAATCCACTCGATACGGCCCGGGCCCGGCGGAGTCGCACCCCGTGACCGGTATCTAGAGCCTGAGCTTTGATAAGCATTGCTCGTGCCAACTAAGCCGCACCAAGCACAAACCTTTTCGTATCAGTAATTTATAAAACATTGTGAAATCTATCACGCAGACAAATGCGGTCTAGTCGATGCCCTCATGCGTCACTGGGTGACAATTATTGTCAGATGACGCACCCCTGTGCGTCGAGCTTTCAAGACATGGAGACCACTTCATTGAGCGCACACCTTTCCAAACCGTTGCCAGCCATCTAAACTCACTTCATCAGACCAACATCCGTTTCAGACACTTAGGCAGCGTTTTTTACACAATTTATGTCTACCAATAAAAGCAATGTAACGCTTACGGGCCTGGCGAGACGCTTCGTCGATGACGGGCTTATTGATGAATCCACCGCGAAAGATGCCTTTCTCCAAGCATCCCACAACCGCATTCCACTCATCACCTACCTGGTGCAGAACAACCTGGCGAATAGCGGGGGGCTCGCCTTTTCCGCCGCCATGGAGTTTGGCGTTTCGGTTCTCGATCTCAACGCCTTTATGCCGGAGATGATGCCCGATAAGGTCGTAGACGAAAAACTGATACGAAAACACAATGCCCTGCCGCTCTATAAACGTGGGAACCGGCTGTTTATTGCGGTCTCCGACCCGACCAACATCCAGGCGTTGGACGAAATCAAGTTTAATACCGGCCTGAGTACAGACGCCATCCTGGTTGACGACGCCAAGCTCCGGGAAGCCATCGACAAGTATCTTGAGTCCCACGATACGTCGATGGGTGATCTGGATGACGCCGACCTTGAAGGCGTTGAAACGGAGGGCGGCGACCAGGAAGACGATGCCGTTGCCGCGACGAGCGAAGTAGACGATGCCCCCATCGTGAAGTACGTGAACAAGATGCTTCTTGACGCCATTCGCGGGGGGGCCTCGGACGTTCACTTTGAACCCTATGAGAAAACCTATCGGGTTCGATACCGCACCGACGGCATTCTGAAAGAAATGTCGCGACCCTCCATCAAGTTGGCCCCGAAGATTTCTGCCCGGGTAAAAATCATGGCGCAGCTGGATATCTCGGAGCGCCGGGTCCCCCAGGACGGCCGGATCAAGATGAAGCTGTCCAAGACCAAGGCCATCGACTTCCGGGTCAATACCCTGCCGACACTGTGGGGAGAAAAGATCGTTCTGCGAATTCTGGACCCAAGTCAGGCGAAGCTCGGCATCGATGTCTTGGGTTATGAGGAAGAACAGAAACAACTGTACCTGGACGCCCTTGAGCAGCCACAGGGAATGATACTGGTGACGGGGCCCACCGGCTCAGGCAAGACGGTTTCCCTTTATACCGGCCTGAACATACTGAACACACCAGAAAGGAACATCTCCACAGCCGAAGACCCTGCGGAAATCAACCTGGAAGGCATCAACCAGGTCAACGTCAATACCAGGGTGGGCCTCGGCTTTGCGGAGGCATTGAGAGCCTTCCTCCGCCAGGACCCGGACATCATCATGGTGGGTGAGATTCGCGACCTGGAAACGGCCAACATTGCTATCAAAGCGGCGCAAACAGGGCACCTGGTGCTCTCGACCCTGCACACCAACAGCGCGGCGGAAACGCTAACTCGTATGATGAACATGGGGGTCCCCTCCTTCAACATCGCCACGTCGGTGAGCCTGATTATCGCCCAGCGCCTGGGCCGCCGGCTTTGTAACTCTTGTAGACAACCGGCCGACATCCCCAAAGACGTGCTTTTAGCGGAGGGGTTCACACAGGAACAAATTGATACAGGGTTCACGTTGTACCGTCCCAAGGGCTGTGATAAATGCAATGGTGGATATAAAGGCCGCGTCGGGATTTACGAGGTGGTCAAGATTACCGAGGAGCTGGCGAACATGATTATGGAAGAAGCCAGTTCGATTAAAATTGCAAAGCAGGCACAGGCCGAAGGCTTCCCGAACTTGCGGCAGTCTGCCCTTAAAAAAGTCATTGAGGGCGTGACCAGTCTTGAGGAAGCCAACCGCGTGACGAAGGATTAAGCATGGCAGAGAAAGCAGAGAAACTTCAGGCGTTCGTCTGGGAAGGCAAAGACCGCAAGGGCAACAAAACCAAGGGCGAGGTGTCTGGCACCAACCTGGCTCTGGTGAAGGCCCAGTTGCGTAAGCAGGGCATTATTCCAGACAAGGTGAAGAAGAAACCAAAACCCCTGTTTGGCGGCAGCAAAAAGATCACGCCTTTCGACATCGCCATGCTTACTCGCCAGCTCGCCACCATGATGAAGGCTGGTGTTCCGCTGGTTCAGAGTTTCGATATTGTGGCTGACGGCCTTGAGAACAGGGGCCTTCAAGAGCTGGTTACCAACATCCGCAACGATATTTCCTCGGGCACCAGTTTCGCCGGCGCCCTGCGGAAGTATCCCAGGCATTTTGACGACCTGTACTGCAACCTGGTGGATTCCGGCGAAAAGGCCGGTGCACTGGAAAGCATGCTGGACCGCATCGCCACATATCTTGAGAAAACTGAAATTCTTAAGAAAAAAGTAAAGAAAGCGATGACCTACCCTGCTGCTATTGTTGTGGTCGCTATCGTCGTAACGGCCATCCTGCTGGTAAAAGTGGTACCCCAGTTCGAAAGCTTGTTTAAAGGCTTTGGTGCAGACCTGCCAGTATTTACGCAGATGGTGGTCCGGTTGTCGGAATGGCTTCAGACTTGGTGGTTTGTGGTTTTACTCGGCATTGTCGGCACTATCTTTCTGTTCAAGGAAGCTATTCGACGATCTCAGAAATTCTCGGATCTCGTCGATAAATATGTGCTGAAACTGCCCGTTGTGGGCGAAATCCTGGATAAGTCGGCCGTTGCCAAGTTTGGGCGCGTACTTTCCACGACCTTTGCGGCTGGTGTTCCGCTCGTTGATGCGCTCGACTCCGTTGCCGGCGCGACCGGCAACGCCGTTTATCGGGATGCTATCCAGCGAATAAAAAACGATGTTTCGAGCGGTACCCAATTACAGGCCACCATGCGCCAACAGGATGTGTTCCCGGTTATGGCAGTGCAATTGACTGCCATTGGTGAAGAATCCGGTAACCTGGATGAAATGCTGGAGAAAGTCGCCGTCCATTACGAAGCGGTGGTGGATGACATGGTCGACAACCTCACAGCCCTGCTGGAGCCGATCATCATGGCGGTACTGGGCGTACTCGTAGGCGGCTTGATCATCGCTATGTACCTGCCGATCTTCCAGATGGGTCAGGTGGTTGGCTGATCACGCCCTTCCTTTCACCAACCCCTCTCCCCACCCCTCTTCCGCAATGGGAGGGGGGCTTTAATGGCACAGATTGAGAGTTTTGATGATTTCCGTTGATACGTTCCTGGCCACGCCCTGGCTTCTCTATACCGCAGTCATTTTCTTCTCCCTCTGCATCGGTAGCTTCCTGAATGTGGTGATCCTTCGCCTGCCGAAGATGATGCAGCAGGACTGGCGCTGCCAATGCGAAGAGTTCCTGGAGCTATCAGACGAGCAACGCAAGAACGATGAGCCGATTACGCTCTCCAAACCTGCCTCCACCTGCCCTTCTTGCGGCCACAGCATTCGCGCCTGGGAAAACGTCCCGGTCATCAGCTACCTGGTTTTGGGCGGCAAGTGCGCGTCCTGCAAAACGGGCATTTCACCGCGATACCCAATGATTGAGGCAATTACCGCGCTGTTTTCGGTGGTGACCATTCTGGTCATGGGGCCGTCTGAAGCTGCACTATGGTCGCTGCTACTGGTTTGGGTGCTGATCGCGCTGACGGTGATCGATTTCGACACCCAGCTGCTGCCAGACTCGATAACACTTCCATTACTATGGTCCGGTTTATTTTTTAGTTTATTTCATATTCATGTTGCGCCTCATCAGGCCATCATTGGCGCATTAGCAGGCTACCTAAGTTTATGGTCTGTTTATTGGCTCTTTAAAATAATAACCAAAAAAGAAGGGATGGGATATGGTGATTTCAAGCTACTCGCCGCTATTGGTGCTTGGTTAGGGTGGGAAATGCTCCCCTTAGTCATCATGTTATCAGCCTTTGTTGGTGCCATTATAGGGTTATCATTTATAGCTATTAAAGGAAAAGACAAAAGTGCGCCAATACCATTTGGTCCGTTCTTATCAATTGCTGGGTTTATTGCCCTAATGTGGGGTGACACTATTAATCGAACATACTTACAGTTTGCAGGTTTATAGCTAAAG
>OJCY01000351.1_pt1 | contig 12156 bp, 10 predicted proteins | sample 1592321 | NCBI WGS metagenome assembly OJCY01 (sample SAMN05416784, study PRJEB24817) | seawater metagenome | isolation source: Sea water | place: Canada:Atlantic | collected 2013-07
CTCTGCTCGACGACTTCAAAGCTGCCTGTCAATAGGGCCTTGGTGAACGGTTACCTTGCATTAACGCACTTTGGGCTTCTGTAGGTGCGTATTCTGCTGAACGTGAACACGGATTCTGGATCATCGTGAACACCTAAGATTTCCCGCATTGGGCGAAGCCCATTTTTACGCTAAGTGTTCACCATCAGTCAACTCAGAGCGTGTTTTTCGCATTGATTCTCCCTTTAGTTTTATCCGGTGCGCGTTGTGCATCAGCCGGTCGAGGATGGCATCTGCCAGGGTGTTATCACCAATGGATTGGTACCATTGGTCGGTGGGTAGCTGGCTGATGATAATGGTTGAGCTGTGGTTGTTTCTGTCGTCCATGATTTCCATCAGGTCATTGCGCTGAGCGGCCTTTAATGGCTCAAGGCCCCAGTCATCCAGGATGAGGATGTCTATTTTGGCCAGCTGTTGCAGCATTTTGCTGTAAGTACCATCGGCTTTTGCCTGGCTCAGTTCGAGCATGAGTCTGGATAATCGGTAGTACCTGACGCTGTAGCCTTTCATGCAGGCGGTGTGAGCCATGGCGCAGGCCAGATAGGTTTTCCCGCAACCACACGGCCCGGTGAGCAGTAAGTTCTGGTGTTTATGTACCCATTCACATTGCAGCAGACTGGCCATGTGCGCCTGCTTTAAACCGCGCGGATGGGTGTAATCAATGTCCCTGGCGGTAGCATGCAGTTTGAGCTTCGCAGCCTTTAGCAGCCGCTGTTGTTTGCGCTGGCTGCGGTCGAGATGTTCGGCATCGACCAGTAATTGCAGTCGCTCTTCGAAGCTTAAGTTATCGTAGTTATTCGGCTGTGTCTGTTGCATGGTCAGGGCATCAGCCATACCGGTGAGTTTTAATTGTCTGAGCAGCATTAAGGTGGTGTTAGTCATTGTATTTTCCTGCGTTAGTGGAAGCTCTGGGGGCCACGGATATTCTCGTGAGCCTGTGGCAGAGGGTTTGGCGACTCGTCCTGATTGTGCTGATACAGCTTGTCCTGATTCGAGGACAGGATGACTTTTACCTGTTTAAGCCGGTACAGATGCTGTTGATTGGCGATAGCGCAGGCTTTATTGAGTCGTTGTGGCGGGTATTGACGAGAGAGGTTGAGCAGGCCTAAACAGACGCGGTAGGCCTGCTCCTGATGTGATTTGCTGGCCAGTTGGTGTTTTACCCAGGCAAGCACCTCCTCCCCGATATCCTTCGCCCAATTCATGAGTCTGCCCGGCGTCCAGCTTTGATGTTTCTGATGGCGGGTTGGCATATGTGCCGGAACGGTACTCATACCATGGCGGTATTGCCTGGCATGACTGGCGACGACTTTATTGTGGAAGTACAGCGTGATTAAGGTATTGCTGGCATGCACATCTATTCGCTCACCAACCAGATGGTGAGGCACGGAGTACAGGTGCGCATCATACTGGATATGGTAGTCGATATTGACCTTGACCGTTTTGATGTCGGTATACTGATAAGCCAGCTTGGGTAACGGCGCGAGTGCCGGCTTATCGATGCGATCGAACCACGATTGTCGGCTGCCATTGAGTTGCTTGAAGGGGCGGTTATTCACATCCTTAAGGAGGGCGGCAATACACGTATTCAGCTCTGCCAGTGAGAAGAAGGTGTAATGGCGTAACCGGGCTAATATCCAGCGCTCAATTACTTGTACACCGACTTCGGCTTTGGCTTTATCTTTCGGTTTATAAGGCCGGGCGGGAACAATCGCACAGCCATAGTGAGCCGCTAGCTGCTGATAGGCTGGCGTGACATCCGGGTCGTAGCGGCAAGCTTTACTCACTCCACTTTTTAGATTATCCGGTATCACCAACTGCGGCACACCACCGAAGAAGCTAAACGCTCTGGTGTGGCTACCCAGCCAGTCTGGCAGGCTCTGTGTCCAGGTGCCCTCCGCGAAGGTCTGGTTGGAAGCGCCCATCACCGCAACAAACACCTGCGCCTGGCGGACTTCACCGGTACTGGCACTGACTATCGATACGGTTTGCCCCGCATAATCCACAAACAGTTTTTCACCGGCCTTGTGCACCTGCCGCATGGAGCGGCGCTGTAACGTTTGCCAGACCTGATAATGGTGGCAATATTGCGGATAACTGTAGCTGCGGTTGGGATATTGTTCTGTGTACTCTTCCCATAGGAGGTGTTTGGTTACGCCTTTATGGGTAAGTTCCTGATAAACATCCCGCCAGTCAGGCATCTCAAACTGCCCGGACTGACGTGTATCCGCTTCTGGATAGAAGCGACTTGCCAGTTGCACATCATCAAGCTGGTTAACGTCAGGCCAGCTCAGGTTCATCTCATTCGCTTTGCTAAGCACCTTGGAAACGGCACCGACACTCACTCGTAAACTACGATGAATTTGCCGGATACTGAGATCTGCCTGCAATTTCAGGCGAAGAATTTCTCGAAGTTGTCGCATTGATAATCTCTTGGTTGGCATCCCTGTTTCCTAAAGCAAAAGGCAACAGGTTAGCAGTCAAAAATATCAATGCGGGAAAACTATTCTGGTTCGTGAACAGTGATTCTGGCGTCCGGGCAAAACTGTTCACCATCAGACCAGAATAGGTGTTCACGATGCGCCAGAATCAGTGTTCATCATCGGCCAGAATGGGTGTTCATGATCAGCCAGAATATGCAGTAGGAACTGATGTGAAGTCTACCAAGCTTGTGTCAAGGCTAGAAAAGGTTACTGAGTCGTTGGTTACACCATCGGTGGTGTAAGCGTTAGATATCCAAACCAGTGGCATACCACCGTAGAAGCGGCCAGCACCACCACGAAGGGTTAAGTCGTCGTTGATATCCCAATTAAAGCTGACGCGTGGAAGGAAAATATCGAAGCCATCGAGGTTTTCAGTATTCGCAAAGCCATAGGTGCTAGCGAAGTTGCTATTTAATTGTGGTGAGTCTTCAACGGTAAGGTACTCGTAGCGAAGGCCTGCGGTTACCGTAAAGTCGTCAAACACTTCATAAGTAGCATCACCGTAAAGTGAGTAAACCGTACTTTCAACGTCATAGGCAAGGTCTTGAACATCATTTGTATACGCGTTGGCATATTCGAAATAAGAGATTTCCTGATTAGCGAATGCCTCAGTATCGTCAAAATACCAAGTGCCTAAAGAATCACGACCATATAGGTTGTAGTTCCACGTGTTTTCTATTTCAGTACCAAACTTATATTCAATATCGCCAGCTAAGTAAGTAGCATGCAATGCAAAGTTCCACACTTCGTTTTCTAGCACATTTGCATGGCGGTTTTCATCTACGCCTGCTACTACGGTGTAGCCACTCTCTGTGCCCGCTGCGGTATCAACGTTTATTTCACCCCAATCAGAAGCCGTGACAGAGGCTTGTTCAAACTCTTTGTAAGAAAGGCTAACTTCTGTTTGAAGGTTATTTGTCCAGTCAGAATAGACATGGGCAGTGTAGTAAGTATTTTTTTGCGCAAGGGTCCAGGTATTCGAAGTTAATAAAATAGTATCTGAATCTTCGTTGTAGTTTTGTGCCGCTGTGTTTTCTTGATAGCTGTAGGTGAAATCGGCACGGTGGTCGTTGTTAATGTTCCAGTCTAATTTAATGAGGTATTTTTCATCTTCGTCTGCATCAGGCGCGCCCGCTATTGAATCTTCAAGGCCGTAGGTATCGCTAAGGGCAGCAATCACGTCTTCTGCCGCGCTTACGAGCTCTGTAGGATAGGCTGAAGAGTTAAAGCCGGTATCGATTTCTTCTTCCCATTTTTCATAGGAGCCAAAGAAGAAAAGTTTGTCTTTTATTAATGGACCACCAAGAGTGAAACCGTAGGACGATTCATCGTTATCGACGTCATATTCCGTGTTGTAAAGTTTGGTGTCTTTTGCGGTGCCAGAGAAAGGCACTTCTTCATAGAATGCCGTACCGTGAAATTCATTGGTACCTGATTTGGTCACCACGTTCACGTTACCACCGCCAAATTTACCTGCGCGGGCGGTAAAGGGCGTAAACTCAACAGACACTTGGCCAATAGCATCTAAAGACACTGGGGGGCGTGACGTAGGGTAACCGTTACTTTGTAGGCCGAAGGTGTCGTTAACGCCTACGCCATCAACGGTGAAAGTATTATATTTCGGGTTAGAGCCGGCAATACTTAATTCTTCACCATCGGCACTTACCACCGCTAACGGGTTTGAACGAACAATATCTTTTATATCTCGGTTAAAGGTAGGCATGTTCTCAATAGCCGATTCACCAAATACTGAATTTGAACCGTTGTTTGAGAAAAAGTCGCGGCTACCGGTTACCGTTACACGCTCTATATCAGAAGTAGTTTCAAGGGCAGCATCAAGTTCGAATGTGTCATTCAGTTCTAAATATACATCTTCGATAACACGGCTTTGGAACTTTTGTGACTCTACGATAATCATATAAGGGCCACCAACACGTAAACCTCGTGCTGAGAATGCGCCTTCTTCATTTACGGTGGTCTCTTTTACCGTTCCTGAAGGTTGATGAATAATAGTAATTGAACTGCCTGCTGCGGGATTACCTTGAGGGCCTAGTATGGTGCCGCGCATAGCTGATGATTGACCAGTGGCTGCAACGGCTGTTGTTGCAACGCCAATAGACAAAGCCACAGCCATCGCGATGCGATTGAACTGAGTTTTATGGTTCATGAATTTCCCGTTCTAGGTAAAGTTTGGTTTAAGTGCTCAGCTAGCCACGCATGCTTATTTGGGCATGTCGTATTACTGTTGCCTGAGGTAGCGCAATTGTTGGCTATTTTTATTTCATCTTTATTTCATTTGTGTAAATCTGAACTTACATAACTCTATGAAATAAAACATTATTTGAGCTTTTATGAGGATGATGAGGCAAGGGCTTTTACGTGTTTTTACACGTTTTACGTGTGCTTACGTAAATGTAGCCTGTAGATGTGTATTTGAAAGAGGTTAGCAATAGAGACAAGAAGACTGTTTAAGATAGTAGGGCGGCGGCGCGCGCAAGTGAGCGCAAGTGAATATTATCGTAGGAGTAAGATATTCTTGGGAAGAATTTTAATACAGATAAGAAATTCAAAGAAGAAATGGTGGCCCCACCCTGACTTGAACAGGGGACCTGCCGATTATGAGGCCCCGTTGGCTAGCTTGTAATCCCTTTATAAGTGCCCATTTTAACGTGGTCATGACCAGCAACTTACCGATATTGTTACCACCTATGAATTGTATGGTGTAACTCAAATTGATTCTTACCAGTTCTGAACTAAACTTTATTGTGGTAGTATAAAGTAGGATTATATCCTTACGAGATTTCTTTCATTGGAGGTAAATTATGGCAATGGTAAAGAAAAGTATCACAGTAACTGATCAACAAGAACAATGGATGCAAGCTCAACTTGCAACTGGAGACTATGCTAGTGACAGCGAGTTATTACGAGATTTGATCAGAAAAGAGCAAATGCGTACAAGCGAAGTTGAAATTATAAGGCAAGAACTGATCAAAGCAGAGCAAAGCGGTTTTAGCTCTCGTTCTCCTGAAGATATTGTTAATGCAGTGATTGCTCGAAAACAAACTAATGGCGAAGTATAGATTAAGCTCTGCTGCCGATCAGGATTTCGAGCTGCTTTTTGAATATGGCATTGATAACTTTGGGTTAGCTCAGGCCAAATCATACGTTGATGGGTTGATTATTCAGTTTCAAAGCATAGCGGAAAACCCGTTGCATTATCAGGCTGTTGCTCATATTCGCAAGGGATATAGACGAAGTGTGTATGGGAAACATGCTATTTACTATGTCGTTTCTAATGACTACGTTGATATCATGCGAATATTAAGAGCTGAAAATCTTAAAACTGCTTTTGAGTTATAAATGTGTCCAGTTCGTTATCAGATAGACTCTTAGAAATTGATAATCAGCTTCAGCGACTCGCTGAAGAAAAAGAGTCGTTGTTAAATGAACGTAATAGTATTCTTGCACAACAAGAAGTCGAGCTAGCCAAACACTTTAACCAACACGTTTCACCTGAAGCTAAAGTCGATTTATTCATTTCTTATTTTAAAGGTCGAAATGACGTTTATCCGTTTCGTTGGGAATCGCAAAATGGTCGAAGTGGTTATTCGCCAGCGTGTTGGAATGAATGGAAACCTAAAGTTTGTAATAAACCACGGATTAGTTGCACAGAATGCTCAAATAAACAATTCAAGCATTATGATGGTCAAGCGATATTTGATCACCTAAAAGGGAATCAAACGATTGGTATTTACCCACTTCTAGAGAATAATACAACCCACATTCTTGCTGCTGATTTTGATAAAGACGATTGGATTCACTCCGTTAAAGCTTTTTCTGAAGCCTGTGATTTTTATAAAGTACCTCACATTATCGAACGCTCTAGAAGCGGCAATGGTGGACATGTATGGATCTTCTTTTCGCAAGCTATTGAAACAGCCAAAGCTAGAAAGTTGGGTAATGGGCTATTAACGAAAGCGATGGAAATGTACCCTGCGCTCTCATTTACTTGCTTTGATCGTTTGTTTCCGAATCAAGATGTTATGCCAGAAGGTGGCTTTGGTAACTTGATAGCTTGCTGGATGAAATAACGTTAATTGATGAAAAAGCTAATAATGACTTGGCAGACACACCTTGGAAGAAACTCTCTTCTATTGATAATGATGTGATTGCCAATTGCCCAGAAGAAATAACCTTAGTTATTGCAGATCAGATTTATATTCCTATAGATAAACTTCCCGGCAAATTAACATCAAGACTTAAACAGTTAGCAGTATTTTCTAATTCTGAGTTTTATAAACGGCAAGGCCTTCGCTTATCTACTATTGGCATTCCAAGATATATTTGCGCCGCTCATGTTGAAGGTACATTTTTAATTTTACCCAGAGGGTGTTTATCATCTGTAGAAGCTCAATTAACTGAACAAAAAATTGAAATCATTTTCGATGATAAGCGGTTTTCAGGTGACAACCTTGCCAAAGTTAAGTTTACTGGAAAGCTGAAAAGTCAGCAGAATAAGGCGGTTAATGCGTTATTAGAATCATCGGTTGGCATACTGGAAGCTTCTACTGGCTTTGGTAAAACTGTCACGGCACTAGCATTGGTTGCTAAACGTAAAGTAAACACATTGATATTAGTTCACAGTCGGCAACTGGCTGAACAGTGGTTAGAACGTATTAATGTTTTTCTAAAAGATACTGAAGTTGGTTCATTACTTGGTGGTAAGGAAAAGCTGTCGTATCAGGTTGATGTAGCCACATATCAAAGTTTAGTTAGTCGAAACGGCATGGATATAAAGCCATACATTGAAAAATATGGGCAAATTATTGTTGATGAATGCCACCATTTACCAGCATCAAACTATGAAAGCTTGATCAAGTCCAGTCACGCAAAATTCATTCATGGATTCACTGCAACACCAAAACGCCAAGATGGCTTAGAAAAGCTGATGATGTTTCAACTTGGAGATATTGTTTATAAAGGCGTTAAATCAGGTTCAATGCTTAATCAGCAAGTGATAGCACATGAAACAGATACAACGTTTCCTAAGGAGTGGCTAGAGCCTGATACTAAGCCTCATATTTCACAAATTTATAAGCACCTAGTAAACAGTGATTGCAGAAACCAAAAGATCGTCGACGATATTCTCAGTTGTATTGATGATAAACGTGCTGTAATGGTGTTAACCGAAAGAAAAGAGCACATCGAGCTTTTGTCAGCTTTACTAACGAAGAAAGAGCTAATGGTTGTAGAGTTGCATGGTGGAATATCAGCTAAACAGCGGCAAGAGCGTATCGCTATGCTCGAAGAAAATGTAGATCTAAGTAACGATAAACAGGTAATTCTTGCAACGGGTAAGTATGTTGGCGAAGGGTTTGATTTACCATACTTGGATACGTTGTTCATCACCTTACCGATAGCATGGAAGGGTATATTAGCTCAATATGCCGGACGAATAGGACGAGAGTGGAGTAACAAAAATTCAGTTCAGGTTTATGATTACCTCGATACCTTCCCAACACTGAAGCGAATGTTTTCAAAACGTGAAAAGGGATACAAAGCATTGGGTTATGAAATCACATACCGTTAAGGTTGATACTGAAATACTCGAGTAACTTTTTGTATCGTATGCCCAATTTAAAGACGATTAAAAGTCGATAAGGTAAATACTTAAGTATTGATATTCCAGACTTTTGTCGTTAGCTATAAAATGTCGTCAGGCTTTTGGTTTAATAAGAATCGAAGAAAACTTTTTTCTTTGATTTCACAATTTTGGTAGATTGTTAGAATCGTCATGTAATCTTCAATTTTTTTAATGCTTAAGTATTTTAGGTTTTTATTTCTGTGAGTAGCTATAAGCTTAATAGCATGTTCTGCCACAGTATTATTCCAATGAATGTCATTGTGATTAGTAAACTCAAACAATTCATGCCAATACTTTAACAACCTGCTCTGCAGTTTTTTTGTATCAATATTATGGCAGTCTGTTGCAACAATAGTTTTGTGACATAAATGTATTTCTGGCTTAAATCTCTTTAAATACCGTTTGCGAGATTTAGATCTTTCTTCGATATCTCTTACTATTCCAGCTAGTAATTCCGTGAAGTTGCTTGTAATAACCTTTAATGCGGTATCATCAGGGTATCGTAACAATAGGTGGTTCATATCTCTGATCAGATGGATCAGGCAGCGTTGCTTTTTACATTAAGTCGGTCATACCCCGAATAAAAGTCACTGACAATAACACCTTTAAAGTCCTTGAGTAACTCGAGTAAAAAATCAGAACTTCTGTTTTCCCTATACAAAGTAACAACGTCAACTCCGTTGGAAAGTACCCAACCGTAAATAGTGCCTTCTTCGAGTTTGAATGGCGTTTCGTCTATATAAATTACGTTGGATTCTATGATCTTAGTTAACAGCTTTTTGTATACAGGGCTGAAAAATTTAGCTATATCTTCTTTGTAACCAAAGATCGATGCTCCACTCAGGTTTAAAGAGAACAATTCGCTTAAGTTTTTCTTGATTTGAGCCAGACTTAGTCTGTTGAACATGTACTGGTAAACTATATACGCTTTAACATTAAAGCCGATATGCTGCTTTTGTGTTGGATATGCCGGATCTTGAAATACTGAACCACAAATACACCTGAACTTATTGGTTTTGTATAGGACTACCCAACGCTTGGCACTATTTGCTGTAAATTTTATATCTGTAATTTTTTTGCTTAATTCCCCAATAACCTTTGATTTATTTAGAGAGGCTTTGCAGCTTGGACAGCATTTAGGCGATAGTTCTATTATTTTATTCGGTTTATAGGGCTGTAATTGGTATCCGACTCTAACTTGTTTTTTTATTTTAGGTTGCCGTGTTGAATTGGATACAGACACCTTCTCTTTTTGATAATCAAAATAGGCATGTGCTAATAAATTTTGCATATCATCAATGGCATATTCATCTCGCCAGAAAAGGTTATACGTTTGTTTTTCTAGTTGATTGGGCTTAACTATATCAGAGCTTTGCTTTAACCCTTTTAAAAAGACAGTTAGCTGGCTGAGTGCCATGCAATCTAGCTTGTTATATTCAATAAGAGATTCTTTAATTTCATTGCGGTTATTTGATTGCCAGTCTAAACGTCTTTGAATCGAGTCATAGCCCGTTTTTATTTGAGAGCTCCAACTGAAGCCAAGATAGTTAGTTATATCTTTCAAACTATTGCTAAAAGTTGGAAAAAGCACATGTGTTCTTAATACAGATAAAGTGTTGAAGGAGTTGCTGATAACTTTACTGCAAATGGATTGATAATAATCATCTAGCTTATTTTTTAGTGACTTTAGGTAATCAATTTCATAACTACCGTAGTGAAAAAATACAACGTCTTTAAAGTCAGTAACAAAATCTAAGAATTGTTTTACTATTATCAATTCATCCGATTGTGTATCAGCCCAATAGCTGGCTGAATTTGTGATTCGGCCATTCTCATTACTAATTACAACTAAGCCGAGCAAATATTTGTAGTTCTCGTGAGGTAAACCTTCAATATCGAAAAATATTAAGTTTTTGCTTGAGGGAATTTCAGGGTATTCATTAACAAAAACTTTCGCTTTGCGAATTGCCAGTGCTCGCAGAGGTACCATGTGATTTAAAGTATGGGATTTTTTCTTTTTTGCTCTGTAAGTATAAGAAAGCTGCTCCCAAGTGAAAATTCCCCTGTTGTTAAGCTCACTAATTCGCTTTTCTGAGATGTAAGGTAATAGTGATAAATGTTTGGTGCTTTTTGCTTCTGAATAACATTTTGAAAAATATGGACAGTTATTGCATTCATGTTTGATAAAAACCGGATTCAACTCAGTTTTTTGTAGTAATTGAAGTATTGTTGAATTAGCTCTATTTTTATCAATAAGCTGTTCTGAAATTCTGATTTTAGATACTTTTAGTTCAGTACCAAAAACGATAAAACCGAAAGTGCTAACTGAACAATTCTGTGCTTTTGAAATATTAGACGCTGCTAATGCTAACTCTTGCCTATCAGCTGGTTTAACAGTGAAATGTGGGATAACAATAAGTGGTATTATCAATGAGCTATTAGAGTCGGCTTTAAGATAAAAATCAGGTAGCCCCTCATGCGAATTAGCAGAATATATTTTATGTTGACTGCTATCGTTAATCCTACGATTTAGACGTTGTTCAAAGCATCTAGAGTTTGATTTTATTTTTTGTATGATCGTGAGCTTTGTATGTTCATCATAATCAAACGATTCATCATGCGGTTGCTTCTCGAATAGTAGTTGTGCTTTCCGTTTGCAAGTGAAACTATATCTAAGTGCTTTTCGGCTAAATATTGAGCTCACGTCATAGTCAAATTTTGGATTTGTGGTCAATTAAGTATGGTAAATATTGTCAAAGTACCAACTATCGCTAACAGAACCCCTAATACCTACCTAATGACCTAAACTAACCCTTTGGATTTACAGGGCTTTCCAAGCAAGGCATACTTATACTTTATAAGCACGTTATTTGGAAAGGGAGTTTTATGCCTTCACACATGGGAGTTCAACGCTTCGCTACTTCTAGAAATGCTCAAGCCGAAACCTTTGTAGAATTCGTATTAGAACAATTTTGCAACGATTTGGAATTAAAAGGAATTATTCGCGATCCAATTGAGAAGTGATGGCTGCACCATTGCGGCCATTTCTTAATCTGGAATGCATCTTAGATGGTAGTTTGTGAGGGTTACATTTGTGAACTGCTACTTTTTGCAGGTAGCATAGCTGTTTATTAATTTTATAAGGTTTGAATCTATGCGGTCGAGTAATATGGATGCTAATTCAGGGTAACTTCTGGCGTCTATATTGTTACTGAGCTTGATAAATCTAGGAGTACTTTGTTTTATTGCCGTTTGAGGTGTGAATTTGCAGTCCTTAAAATATTGATTCATTTTTCTGGCACTAGGAACAGTGAAGCCTTTTTCATAAAGAAATTGACTTATTTCTTTGGCATTAGCGGAGTGTCTTGGTTGACCTTGATAAATTTTATCTATTAGAGAAAATGAGACAACGCCGTATCGAATGTAGGGTTCGTGCTCCCAGATTGCTATTGCAATAGCCTTTAGTTCACCGTAAAAATTCTTTAGGTACTTGTTCCTAAGTTCCCAAGATTCAATAGCTCTATCGCTTGGAGACAATGGCGAAGTGTTTTGTTTGGAAAAATAATAGTCTCTTTCATCTTTTGCATTAATGTAGGCTGAGGTAAATCGACTTGCTCCGATAGCTTCAGACGCTTCACACAGTATCGGAGTCAATTCAATACCAGTACTAAATTGACTCAAAACCATATTACATAAATGAATAGCGTGAAGCGCCAAATAACTAGAATCAATGGCAGGCTGTTTAGATGATATGCGCAAAACTGTTTAAGTTAAGAGCAACTAAATTATTTTTTATATCCCTTAAGGTATTTTCATCGAAGTTAATTTTGGTGATTTCCATAAATGACATCATCTATACTTAAGTATTTTTAGTTATATAAAATTCTATATAAAAGTTGAGTTACAGTTTGTTCAATAATACTCGAGTCAGCAGTTGCATGTTCCGGCCCATTCCGATCACCCATTTCGGTTCAATCCGATCAATGATTT
>OJCY01000368.1_pt1 | contig 11854 bp, 10 predicted proteins | sample 1592321 | NCBI WGS metagenome assembly OJCY01 (sample SAMN05416784, study PRJEB24817) | seawater metagenome | isolation source: Sea water | place: Canada:Atlantic | collected 2013-07
TTTGCATTTCCTGAAGACGGCGATGCTACTGTGGGAAGCGATGCTTGCATCGCGAAGGCGCTTTAGCTTTCCACCGTTATTCGTGATGCAAGCATCACTTCCCACAGATATTACCAATGTTGGTTTTTTTCAGAGGTCTTATCGCTCGTAAATCGCCTCTTGGCCGATGTCAGGGTTTGCCCGCTTGAACCTTTCGCATACCTGCGGTACTAACAGGCATCGCCCAACGGAAAGGCCTTAATAATGAAACGTTCGTTACTGCTTGCCTGTGCCCTGATCCCGATTCCCCTGTTTGCCGCTGACTTTGCTGTCACCGCCCCGGTGAGCAAGGCGGTGTTGTTTCCCGCCCAGGCTCATCTCAGTCGTACTTTCTCTCAGGCCTTGCCCGCCGGTGAGCACCAGCTGGTGGTGAAAGGTTTACCAGAACTGGATCTGGATAGTCTGCAGGTGGCGGTGAAAGGTGCCGAGTTGCTGGGGATGCGGCAAGGATTTGCCATTGCTGAGGGCGATGTCTCGGCCCGTCGTGCCGAGCTGGATGCGGCGATTCTCGAACTGGAGCAGGCCATGGCCGCCGCCCGGGCAGCAGACAGCCTGGACCAGCAGCAGATTAATCATCTGCAATCCTTGATGGGGCAGGCGCCACAAGGTGAGGCCGTATTTGCCCAAGTGCCGGTGGAAAAATGGGCCAGTGCCTGGGCGTCCATTGGCAAGGCGGTGGCGCAACGGCAGGCGTCGATTAATCAGCGTGTGGTGACCCGAGAAGAACAGCAACGCAAGCTGGAGGCACTGCGACAGGAGCGCCAGCAGCTGGGACAGGGTCAGACCCGCAGCCGCGAACTGGTGCTCACTGTCGGTGCCGAAACGTCGGCTACCGCGCAGGTTGAATTGCAGTATTTTACCGGCCAGGCCGGCTGGCAGAATCAATTGCGGGTCGATCTGGATAGCGGCAGTGAAACGGTAGCCGTTACCGGGATTGCGCTGATTCATAACCGCACCGGCGAGGACTGGCAGAATGTCAGTGCCACCCTGGGGCTGGTGCCGGCCGGTTACCGTCACCTGCCGGATCCGCAGCCCTGGATTGTGCGTCTGGCGACGCCGCAACCGGAAATGCGTAAACAGTCCCTGCGCAGCGTGATGGCGGAACCGGCCGCCTTCGAAGCCGATATGGCTGAGCGCATGCAGGCGATGCCGGTGGCTGCTCCGGTGGCTCACGGTTTTGATATGCGCGTGCCGCTTTCGTCTCCGCTGTCTCTGGCCAGTGCTAGCGCCAGTGCCCGGGTGCCCTATCAGCAGGCTGAACTGCCGGTGACGCTCAGCCGCGAAAGTTACCTCTGGCAGCAGCCGGCGGTGTTGCTGGTGGGGGAATGGAAGAATACCAGCGCGCTGCCCTGGCTGGCGGGGCGCGTCACTCTGTTGCGGGATGGTCAGCGGCTGGCCCGTTACCATCGCGGCGACAGCATCAAGCAGGGTGAGCAGGTGAAGATGAGTTTCGGCGATGACCCGCGTCTGCAGATTGAGGTGGTTCGCGAACCATCACAGCAAGGAGAGGTCGGCCTGATCAGCAAGGAGAATACCCTTTCTGCACTGAAGAACATCACTCTGACGTCCCATTACGACAAGGTGGTGACGGTGAATCTGCTGGATCGCCTGCCGGTGGCCGGCAACGAGGATATTACCGTCACGGCCAAGGGCAAGGCCGCAGATGCCCGCGACGTGGATGATGTGAAAGGGCTGCAACGCTGGCAGTTCACCTTGCCCGCCGGGGGGGAAGAAAGTTTCAAACAAGGCTTCGAAATTCGCTACCCGGAAGAATCTACTCTGAGCGGTGTGGAAGGGCTTTAAAGGCAATTAATAGTTAATAATGAATAATTAATAGTGCGCGAGACAGGTTCTCTGTCTTGAAACGCAAGAGGCCGCGCCCATGGTTTGGGCGCGGCCTCTTGCGTTTTGTATAGCCTGAAAAAAAGACCGTGTAGTTATTAATTATTAACTATTAATTGTCTCATTCCGTTTCTGCTGGCGGGCGGGTGCCGATGACTACGTCCACGGACAGGGGCTGACGGTTGCGGATGACTTCCAGTGTTACGTTATCGTCCGGTTTCATACCGGCGATGCGATTCATGGCTTCGTAGCCGTCGGCCATCACGTCGCCGTCGATTCCCACCAGCACGTCGCCGGGTTGCAGGCCACCTTTATGGGCCGGGCTGTCGACCACCACTTCGGTGACTACGCCCCCGCGCACCTCTTCCATGCCAAAGGTGTCGGCCAGTGAGGGAGTCATATCCTGCACGGTGACGCCCAGATATCCACGAATCACCCGACCGTGTTCGATCAGATCATTCATGACTTCCTTGGCAATCGAGGCGGGAGTGGCGAAGCCGATGCCCTGCCAGCTGCCGTCCGCAGAAAGGATGGCGGTGTTGATGCCGATCAGATGGCCGCGGGTATCAATCAGCGCGCCGCCGGAGTTGCCCCGGTTAATCGCTGCATCGGTCTGGATAAAGTTCTCGAAGGTGGCGATGCCCAGGTGGCTGCGGCCGGTGGCACTGACAATCCCCATGGACACGGTCTGACCCACACCCAGCGGGTTGCCGATGGCCAGTACCACATCGCCCACCTGCACCGGGCCGTTGCCGTTCAGTTCCACTTCGGGCAACGCTTCCAGGGCGATATGCAAGAGCGCCAGGTCGGTTTCCGGGTCTGTGCCCACTACCCGGGCGGGGGCATCACGGCCATCACGCAGGGCCACCAGAATTTCATCCGCATCGCGGATGACATGATAACTGGTCAGCACATAGCCGCCGTCGTCGACGATTACCCCGGAGCCCAGGCTGCTCAGGGCGCGTTCACGGCGGGGCTGCTCCATAAAGCGGTTGAACAGCGGGTCTTCAGCCACGTCCTCGTTGGTGATGATCTGGGTGGTGTAGATGTTCACCACTGCCGGGGCCGCATGATTCACCGCACCGGCATAGCTGGCAACGCCGGTGTCGTGTTGTGCGGGCTCGGCGTTGGGTCCCCACTGGTACCACCACAGGGCGACAAGGCCGACGGCCAGGCCGGTAATCACCGGGCCGGCCAGAAAACGAAGCAGTTTGATCACCGGTAATGCCCCCGTTAATGCTGTTCCCCGGTCTCGTCAGGGCCTGGTGAAGGGCGCCCGGCGAGACAAGTGCGGGGTCAGATAGGTAAACTGCGCGCAATAGTAGAACCTGTGAATACTGATTGCTACTGCCGCTTGGCTGTGGGCGATGGCCACATTGCAAGGCTTGGCGCGGCTCTCACCTGCGGTTTACGTGGGAAACAGGATACACCGCACTCTCCCCGAGCGGATTGGCGCGGTGATCCGGGTTCACGGGTTTCGTGACCAAATGGCTCACTTTTTATTGTTCCGACCTTTATCCGGTAGGTGTCATGCTCAAGCGCGATTACATGTTGTCTCTGCTCGATCAGGAACTGGCCACGGACCGTTTCCAGGATTTTTGCCCCAATGGACTGCAGGTGGAAGGCCGCGAGCAGATCCACCGGGTGGTGTCCGGGGTGACCGCCTGTCAGGCCTTGATTGACGCGGCCATTGTGGAAGAGGCGGATGCGATTCTGGTGCACCACGGTTATTTCTGGAAAGGGGAAAGCCAGCAGGTCCGGGGCATGAAGAAGCAGCGCCTGCAGACCCTGTTGCGCCATGACATCAACCTGTTTGCCTATCACCTGCCGCTGGATGCCCACCCCGCGCTGGGTAACAATGCCCAGTTGGCGCTCCGTCTGGGGCTGATCACCGAGGGTGGGCTGGATGATTCCCCTCGGCCCATCGGCAATGTGGGGCGACTGGACAGCCCCATGAGTGCGTCAGAATTTGCCTCTCATGTAGAAGCAGTACTGGGCCGAACGCCCTTGCATATCGGCGATCCCGGCGACGAAATTGAAACCGTCGGCTGGTGTACCGGCGGGGCCCAGGGTTTTATTGAAAAGGCTCAGGCCAAAGGCGTGGATGCCTACCTGAGCGGCGAAATTTCCGAACCGACCACCCATTTTGCCCGGGAAACCGGCATGCACTATTTCGCCTGTGGCCACCATGCCACCGAGCGTTATGGCGCCATGGCACTGGGTCAGTGGCTCAGCGACCATTACGGCATTGAGCATACCTTTATTGATATCGATAACCCGGCCTAGCAGGCAATAGGTTATCCAATAGCCTGCTAAACCGGGAGCAGTACGAGGGTTTCCTGTCTGATGAAAGTCACTGTGATTTACAACCCGACCGCCGGTGGCGGTCGGGAGGCGTTGCTCTGCCGTTTTGTGGCCGAGCTGGAGCGCCAGGGGGCCAGCGTGCGCCTGTATTACACCAAAGGCCCCAACGACGCCACGGACTACCTCAGTGGGCTTTCTGACCAGGGCGATTGCGTGGTGGCCGTAGGGGGCGATGGCACCACCAACGAAGTGCTCAACGGGTTGGCCGCCGGGGTGGCGCTGGGCGTGTTTGCCACCGGCACGGCGAATGTACTGGCCAAAGAGCTGGGGTTGCCGAAAAAGCCGGAGCAGGCCGCGCAGGTGGTAGTGAAGGGCAAAAGCGTATCCGTGATGCCGGCCCGTCTGAACGGCCGGCGGTTTATCATGATGTGCGGCATCGGCTATGACGCCTGGGTGGTCAATGGGGTCAATCTGGGCATCAAGGAGCGCTTCGGTAAACTGGCCTATGTGCAGTCCATGCTTGGCCAGATTGGCCGTTATGGCCAGCGTCACTACCGGGTGGAAGTGGATGGCCGGCCACTGGATTGTTTTTCCGCCATTATCACCAATGGTCGCCATTACGGTGGCAGCTTCGTGTTGAGTAACGAGGCCAATATCCTGCGCCCACAGGTGCAGGTGCTGTTATTCCAGAAGCCCGGCGTGCGGTTTTTACTGCGCTGCCTGATTGCCTTGCTGTTTGGGCGTATGGAGCGGGTGGATGGGGTGGCGAGCCTGCGAGCCCAACGGGTGCATATCCGCTGTGAGAACGGGGATGAGCCGGTTCAGGCGGACGGCGACCCGGCAGGTAGCTTGCCCGCGGAGATTGAGGTGGAAGACGCGCCGGTGCCCATGCGGGTAGCGGTCCTGTTTGATTCATAGGGTTTTACGTCAGGCATCCGGCGTCGAGCGTTTGGCAAAGTGCGGAGTAGTAACGATAAGCCAGTCAAACGGCGAGAAGCGCGTTGTTCACTCCAGTACGTGATGAACCATAAAAAAGCCCGCTCTCTGAGCGGGCTTTTTTGTGTTTGCTTGCTGTGATGGAGCGGCAATCAGCCGGGTTTCTTGTCATCCGCCGTGTCGTCATCTCCCTCGGCATAATCCCGGGGCGGCTCGACCACGGTGTCAGGAATCGGGTTATCCGCCACGTCCACCGGCGCAAAGGGGCCGGTGGGCTTTTGCTGCAGGCCAAAGTCTTCCGAGAGCGTGCCCTTGGCGCTGGGGGCATAATCCAGCGGTGGCGCCATGGGTTCGCTATTCTCCTTGTCCGGTGCGGAATCCAGGGATTTGGCCACGGCCCGTTTTCGGCCCACTTCAGAGCAGAGTACCTGGGCGCCCTTGGACAAATGCTCATGCACGGAGCGGTACGCCTGGGTCATATCGTTGACCAGATCGGCGGTCTGCAGAAAATGATCGTCCACCTTGTCCCGATAATGATTCAGCGCCTGACGGGCCTCGTCACGGTCACGAATCAGTTGGCCGGCTTGCCGCCGTGCCGGTAACAACCAGAAAAGCAGTCCTGCACCTACTACCACGCCGGCAGCAAAGCACAGCACCCCAGTTGTCAGCATATCCATGGCATACTCCTGTAAGGTATCGCCAAGACGCTGGCGATAACGCTGAGGCTATTGCAGCACAGAGCTGCGCGGCCGCCAAGGGTGAAAGGCGTAACAGGATGCGATAGGAGTAGAAAATGGCAACACAACGGCAAACCTTATCCGGTCCAGCCGGGCAGCTGGAGGTCGTCGTGGAACAGGGCAGTGACACGCCACCGTTTGTGGCCATTGTCTGTCATCCGCATCCGCTGTTTGGTGGCACCATGGACAACAAGGTGGTGACCACACTGGCCCGCCTGGCCCGGGATGAAGGTGCCGTGGTGGTGCGCTTCAACTTCCGTGGTGTCGGTGAGAGCCAGGGGGCCTATAGCGACGGTATCGGTGAAACCGAAGATCTGTTGGCTATTCACAGCTGGCTGACCCACCAATATCCGCAATTGCCGCTGTGGTTGTCAGGTTTTTCCTTTGGCAGTTTTGTGGCGGCGCGCGGGGCAGAAATTCTCAAGGCCAACGGCATGCCGGCGCGGGAACTGCTGCTGGTGGCGCCGCCGGTGCACCATTACCCGTTTGACGAGATTGAAAATACCGGCTGTCCGGTGACGGTGGTGCAGGGTGAAGACGACGAAGTGGTGCCGGCGGAGCAGGTGTTTCGTTGGGCAGAGCAAACACCCCTGGCCCCCGATCTGGTCCGCTTCCCGGATTGCGGCCATTTTTTCCACGGCAAGCTGGTGGACCTGAAGGAGGTGGCGGCCAGCCACCTGCCGGGTTAGCTTTGCCCTGCGAGTGGATTTTTCCCGGACGGTTGTCAGCTGGCGGCCCCGGCGCTACATTGGCCCGCCCTTGCCGGGCCTGTTTCAGGCCCTGAGCCGGTTTCAACTACACAGTGGCAGGTCCGCGACCCATGACCCCTCTTGAGCAATACAAGGCCGACCTTCAGCGCGATGATTTTTTCCAGGACCCGGCCCAGGAGCGAGCCGTCGCCGCGCTGGACGACCTGTACCATCGTTTGCTGGCGGAACCCTCTTCGGGCGGCCTGTTCGGGCGTTTTCGCAAACCCCGTCCGCTGACGGGGTTGTACATGTGGGGCGGCGTGGGGCGTGGCAAGACCTACCTGATGGATGTGTTCTTCCAGGCGCTGCCGTTCAAGGAAAAGCGTCGCATGCACTTTCACCGTTTCATGCAGAAAGTGCATCGCGAAATGCGTGAGCGCCAGGGGGAAAAGAATCCGCTGATCAGTATTGCCCGCAGATTCGCCAGCCAGGCACGGGTGCTGTGTTTCGACGAATTCTTTGTTACCGACATCACCGATGCCATGATTCTGGCCGGCCTGATGCAGGAGCTGTTTGCCAACGGCGTTACCCTGGTGGCCACGTCCAATATCGAGCCCGATGGTTTGTACAAGGATGGCCTGCAACGGGCCCGTTTTCTTCCTGCCATTGAGTTGCTGAAAGAGCACACCCAGGTAATGAATGTGGACGGGGGGAATGACTACCGCCTGCGCTTGCTGGAACAGGCCGAGCTTTATCACTGCCCGCTGGGAAAAGGGGCCGATGCCTTTCTGCAGGAGCGGTTTCAGACCCTGGAGCCGGACCATTCCCGCCACCGGGATCGTGGCAATGTGCTTATTGAAGGTCGCAAGATTGCCACCGTCATCTGTGCGGATGATGTGGTCTGGTTTGAGTTCAAGGAGCTGTGTGATGGCCCGCGCAGCCAGACCGACTACATCGAGATCGCCCGGGAATTCCACACCGTGTTGCTGGCCAATGTGGAGCAGATGGGGGCTGGCAAGGACGACATGGCCCGGCGCTTTATCAATCTGGTGGATGAATTCTACGACCGTGCCGTGAAGCTGGTGGTCGCCGCCGAGGTGCCCATCGAGGACATCTACGCCGGTGGGCGGCTGGATTTCGAATTCGAGCGCACCCGCTCGCGCCTGCAAGAGATGCAATCCTCTGAATATCTGGGCCGTGAACACCGCGCCTGACCAGTTTCCGGCAAGAGGGTCATTGGCCGGGTTTCACAGCCGGGCAGGGGCCTGAGCGTTTCGGTCATTGCCCGATGGCAGCGACAGTGAACATCATGGGGCATTCTGTGCCCCTGCCAGTCCGGCGTTGGGGCCACTCCCGATAACCTGATGCCGGAGAGCATGATGATTCCCCGTACGCTGTTTAGTTCTGACCACGAAACCTTCCGCGATACCGTGCGCAAATTCCTGGAAAACGAAGCCGTTCCCTTCAATGAAGAGTGGGAGCAGCAGGGCGTAGTGCCCAAAGAGGTATGGTTAAAAGCTGGCGAGCAGGGTTTCCTGTGCCCCATGGTAGGCGAAGAGTACGGTGGTATCGGCGCTGACTTCCTGTACAGCGTGGTGATCAACGAAGAAATTTCCAAGCTGGGCCTCACCGGTATCGGCTGGGGGCTGCACACTGAAATCGTCGCCCCCTACATTGAGCATAATGGCTCTGAAGTACTGAAGCAGAAATACCTGCCGAAAATGGTGACCGGGGAAATGATTGGTGCCATTGCCATGACCGAGCCCGGCGCCGGCTCCGACCTGCAAGGCGTGAAAACCACCGCGGTGAAAGACGGCGATCATTACGTGCTGAACGGTTCCAAGACCTTCATCACCAATGGCCAGAATGCGGATATCGTGATTGTGGTGGCAAAAACCGATCCCACCAAAGGCGCCAAAGGCATCAGCCTGTTTGTGGTGGAAACCGATTCCGAAGGGTTCGAGAAAGGCAAGAACCTGAAGAAAGTGGGCATGAAAGCCCAGGACACCTCCGAGCTGTTTTTCCAGGACGTGCGCGTGCCGGCAGAAAACCTGCTGGGTGAAGAAGGCATGGGCTTTATTTACCTGATGAAGGAATTGCCCCAGGAGCGTCTCGGTATTTCCATTGGTGGTCTGGCCATGGCCGAGTCTGCGCTGGCGCACACCATCGAGTACGTGAAGGAAAGAAAGGCCTTCGGCAAACCGATCGCCGGTTTCCAGAACACCCAGTTCAAGATTGCCGAGATGCACACCAAGCTTGAAGTGGCCCGCGCCTATGTGGACCGCTGCCTGGAACTGCACCTGAAGAAAGAACTGGATATTCCTACCGCGGCGGCTGGCAAATACTATATTACCGACCTGCAGTGCGAAGTGATCGACGAGTGCCTGCAGTTGCACGGTGGTTACGGCTACATGTGGGAATACCCGATTGCCCGCATGTTTGCGGATTCGCGGGTTCAGCGGATTTATGGCGGCACCAATGAAATCATGAAGGGCATTGTTGCCAAGGCGGTGCTGGCCGATTAGAGGCATGCCGGTGCTCCACAAAAAGGGCTGCTTCGGCAGCCCTTTTTTTGTGGCTGAAGATTTTACAAACACTGGGGCTAATGGAAAAGTATGAGCCTTTTTCCGGCCTTGCTGTTATTGGCCTAAGTTGTGTATAAGTGGAATCAGATCGAGGAATGATCTGGCGTGTACGCCCATAATTTTAGGACATTCAGGAAGAGGGAGAGCAGCAATGAAAAAAACAGGTGCGTTACTTATTGGTTCCGCTCTGGGGCTGGTTGCCGGCCAGACCATGGCCAGTGGTTTTGGTGTGTCGTATCAATCCGTCTCTGCGATGGGTACCGCGTATGCGGGTGCCGGCGTTTTGAGTGAGAATGCCTCCAACCAGTGGTACAACCCGGCGACACTGGCTGGTTTGAAAAAGACTGAATTGTCGGTGGCGGTGCATCAGGTCTGGGTAGATACCCACTTTGAGGCTGATGCCTCTACAACAGGTTTTAGCAATGGCCCTGGTGATATGGAAGATGTGGAGCCATTCGTCGGCAGTGGTTTTCTGGCTGTACCGATAAGCGAAACGATGACTTTCGGTTTTTCGGTGACGGCACCTTTTGGTACCAAGGTGGAATATGAGGATAACTGGGGCAATGGTTTGTCTCCAGTTGGTCCGTTCTCTGGTGATTTTTATTCTACGGAATCTGATCTTCAAACCATTAATTTGAACCCCTCACTGGGTATCCAGCTGACTGATAATTTGAATGTGGGTATTGGTGTTAGTTACCAGACACTGGATGCGGATATTGAAAACGCCGCTACTCGCCTGGAAGGTGATGATGACGCTTATGGTTGGAATTTGGGCCTGACGTATAGCCCGGATGATAATAACCATTTCGGGGTGGCGTACCGCTCTAGTATTGACTATGAAGTTGAGGGGGACATCACCTTCAAAACGGCGGGTCCCATAGCTGGACCTCATTCTGGGTCCACCGATGTGGAGTTGCCTGCGTCCTTGCAGCTTTCCTATGCGGGTGATCTTTCTGATCGCACCCAAATTCTATTGGGTGTTGAGTGGATGGAATGGAGTAGTCTGGATGAGTTGGTGATTGATCACGCGGGGCCTGCTCCCTTGCCGAACCCTGCGGTTGAAGCGTTTGATTGGGAAAATACCGCGCGTTACTCTCTGGGGCTGCGTCATGGCCTGAGTGAGTCTACTGTTCTACGCTTCGGTGTGGCGATGGAAGAGTCTACGCAAGGAACCAATAATCGTTCTGCAATCTCCCCAGATTCCGAGAAAGTTTGGGCGACAATAGGGGCCGGTTTTGAGCCAATGGAAAATATGTTGATCGATGTAGCTTATGCCCATGTTTTTGTGGATGATGCGGACATTAACAGAGCTGATGCTTCTCGAGCTCCTGCGGTTTTAAATGGCACTTATGAGCTGGATGCTGATGTTATCGGTGCCCAGCTGAGCTACCGCTTCTAAATTTTGCGCAATATTGGAAGCAGGAAAAGCGAACCTTCGGGTTCGCTTTTTTTTTGGGTTTCCTTTTGCCTTGCAAAAGAAGAAGGCGCTGGGCAATGGGGTTGTCGTGGCCAGGGGCTTCGTCATGCGAGTATGACTTCCCGCTAACGGCTGACGTTTGCGGGGGAGGAGACGGAATATAGCGAAGTCGCGTCAGCCTGGCTGGCGGTTTACGCGAATCTCTTGGGTGGTGGTATGCTGCCAGAGAAAAGCCAGATAGATCACAGGGGCACGGGATGAAACGAGTTGTATGGGGTGGCATGGCATGCCTGTTATCACTGCCGGCATTGGCGGAAATTCCCAATAGTTACCGGGCGGAGCGCTGGGAAGGCAGTTTTCGTGTGATTGGCCTTGAGGGGCAGTCATTTACAGGGGATGGTGGGTCTGAAGCGAGGGTGGATGACGATATTGGGTTTGGCTTCGATTTTGCCTATAACCTGGATGAAAAGCTGTCCTTGGGGTTCGCGCTGGAGTGGGTGGATACCGACTTCAAGACGACCACGCAGCCGGTGGCCGGGGGCAGTGCCTTTGATGGCCGTGGTGATCTGGAAATGACCACCATGAACGTGAACGGCACCTACCATTTTTTCCGCAAAGCGCTAACGCCCTACGTGCATGGGGCCATGGGTGCCACATACCTGGACACCAATGTACCGACCGGGCCGTCGACGCCGGTGTGCTGGTGGGACCCCTGGTGGGGATATTACTGTGGCCTGGATACGCCGACCCTGAACGATACGGTGTTCAGCTATGAAGTGGGCGCGGGCGTGCGCCTGGATGTGAATGACCAGTTCTTCATGCGTGGTGGTTACAGCCAGCAATGGCTGGACGTGGACCGCAGTGCGGGCACGGTCGACCAGGGCCTGTGGCGCGTTGGCTTCGGGATGCTCTTCCAGTAGCAATAGTCGTGTAGGTCGTGTTAGCCGTAGGCGTAACCCGACAGGCCGCGCGGTGCGGCAACACTCTCACTGAGATCCTCCCTGTGCGGACAATGTCGGATTACGCCTTTTAGGCTAATTCGACCTACTTGAACGGGTGCTGGGGTGGTAGTCGTCCTTGGCCAGAAAAGCCGGTATCTACGCAATAGCGAGTGATATTGCTTTTGACCCAGGCCGTTGGGCAAGGCCACCCTCGCAGGCCTTTCGATGTTAGGGCTCTTAGTTGCAATACAGCTGCTCGGCTAGTGCGATCGCCATGGCGCGGTAGCCGCTGGCGCTGGGGTGGTAGCCGTCTTCGGCGAGCAGGGTGGGGTCTTGCAGGGCGGGGTAGCCGAGGTAGAGCAGG
>OJCY01000377.1_pt1 | contig 11687 bp, 7 predicted proteins | sample 1592321 | NCBI WGS metagenome assembly OJCY01 (sample SAMN05416784, study PRJEB24817) | seawater metagenome | isolation source: Sea water | place: Canada:Atlantic | collected 2013-07
GGGTTCGACCATGCGGCGAATGTTTCCAGGTTGCTGGCTGCCGGCGGCCTGGAGCGTCGGGCGGTCACTCCCGAGGAAATGCGCTCTATTGAGCCCACGCTGGCGGGGACCTATTACGGCGGTTTCTACACCGAAAGCGATTCAACCGGTGATATCCATAAGTTCACCAATGGCCTGGCGGAGGCCATTCTTCGCCTCGGCGTCAAAACCTGTTATGAGCACTCAGTGACGGAACTGAGTGCGGATCAGTCCCACGCCTGGGTCACCTCGTTTGATGGTGAAGAGCAAACTCGTGACACCTTTGATGGTGTGGTGATCTGTGCGGGCGTGGGTAGCCGGGAACTGGCCGCCAAGCTGGGGGACCGAGTCAACATTTACCCGGTGAAGGGGTATTCCATCACCGTTGAGCTGGACGACCAAGCCTCCCAGGAAGCGGCACCGACGGTCAGTTTGCTGGACGATGCCACCAAGATAGTCACCAGCCGGCTGGGAGATGATCGGTTCCGGGTTGCGGGTACGGCGGAATTCAGCGGCTATAACCGTGATATCCGGGATGACCGGATCCGGCCGCTCACCCGATGGGTCGAGCAGTGTTTCCCTGGGGTTTGCCCCCGCCGCGTCGTACCCTGGGCAGGGCTGCGCCCCATGCTGCCCAATATGATGCCGCGAGTCGGTCCGGGCCGGTTGCCCACCGTGTTCTATAACACGGGTCACGGTCATCTGGGCTGGACCCTGTCTGCAATCACTGCCGAGATGGTGGCGGATGCCGTTGCGCCCGCGGTGTCAGGCACAACAGCGAGTACAGCCGGCTAGTGTTGGGAGATCGTGCCGAACTAACGTCGTTCGGCAGGCAGGAGTTCCTGGCTTTTGGCCGCGAGTACGGAATCAGCTACCGCTTCCCCGGCGTCGACGGCCATGACGCCCCCGATGACGATTCAACCATCGCCCGGGGGTGGATTGATGAAACCCCGCTACCGTCGGGGTTTCGTTTCACTCATTCCGACCTGACGATCTCCCACAGCTACGAATCGGTGTCGCTGGGCCATGCGCCCCTGTTGATGGTGATCGTGCTCGAAGGACGCATCCGCCTGTCGGTTGGTGCGGTCGAGCGGGAGCTTGGGAGTGGCATGGCTGCCAGCCTGCAATTACGACCGGAATATGCACTGGCAGCCTATCAGCCTGCTGGTCAACGTTTGAAAACCATTGTGTTGGCTTTTGATCCCGGTGGCCCGTTGCCGGCGCAGACCGAACAGGGGTCTCTGCGAGCCCTGCTCAGGGGGGTGCAGGACCCAGTGGTGCTGTGGGACGTTCCACCGGTTCTCATGACGGCTCTTGAGCAACCCCTTGGCGTCGGGCTGCCTGAGCTTCAGAAAACACTGGTGCTGGAAGGTCTGGCTCTGCAGTTGGTGGGTCATGGTCTTCCGGAGCAGGTGCCAGCGATTGAACGGAAAAGTCGCACGTCCACCCAGGAACACCAGCGCCTGGAGGCCATTCGTCAGCTGATGGAATTCGCCCCGACGGACAATTACTCCCTGACTGATCTTGCCAGCCGTGCCGCAATGAGTCCCAGCAGTTTGCGTAGTAAATTCCGTGCGACCTACGGATTGTCGGTGTTCGGTTATCTGCGGAAGTGCCGGTTGAACCTGGCCTGGCATTACCTGGAGCAGGGATACTCTGTTCAGCAGGCTGCCCACCGGTCCGGCTATCGACATGCCACTAACTTTGCGACCGCGTTCCGGCGCCAGTTCGGTGTTTCTCCCAAAACCGTCGTTTGAATCACGGTATTTATCATTTCGCATATAAATTCTGTCACTTGGCATATCTAATGCTGGATCTAAAAGCGAATAATTCGCATTAAATTATCGTTAGACCCAAGTGAGGTTTTCATGTTCCGACATTCCCGTTTGTCATTTGCGGTTGCCATGGCCCTTGTCGGTGTCACCGGCGCGCCATTAGCCGTTGCCCAGGAACAGGGCGAACCGAAAATGCTGGATGCGCTAAACGTAACAGCGACCCGCAGCGCCACGAAAACCGATACCCCGGTGATTGAAACCCCGCAATCAGTATCTGTTGTCAGCCGCGAAGACTGGGAAGAAAAAGGCGCCCGCACGGTGCAGCGCGCCGCCAGCTATACCCCGGGTGTGGGTACGAACCAGGTGGGGTCTTCCAACCGCTACGATTATTTGATTCTCCGCGGTTTTTCCGATGGCAGTATCAACAACACCTATCTGGATGGCCTGCGGGTGATGAACGACGGTGGCTCCTACAGCTCCTTTGCCATTGATCCCTGGTTTCTTGAGCGCATTGAGATTGTTAAAGGCCCGACCTCCGTTCTCTACGGCCAGGGCTCCCCTGGTGGGATTGTTGCCCTCACCAGCAAGCGTCCGGAGTTCCGGGATGGGGGTGAAATCCGTGTCTCGCTCGGCAACAACGCCCAGCGCAGCTTTGCCTTTGATGTCACCGGTCCGGTGGATGATGAGCAACGGGTTGCCTATCGTGTGACCGGCATTGCTTCCGCTGCTGACGCGCAACAGGACCACGTGGAACTGGACCGTCGCGCCATTGCCCCGTCGCTGACCTGGGACATGACCGACGAGACCAGCGTGACTCTGCTGGCCTACCTTCAACGTGATCCGGAAGGTGGCTACCACAGCGGTTTGCCGTACGAGGGCACTGTGGAGTCCCGCAACGGCCAGAAAATCGACAACACCTTCTTTGAGGGCGAACCGGACTACAATCTGTTCCGGCGCGACATGACCATGGTGGGGTACGATCTGGAGCATCGAATCAACCGTAACTGGTCCGCCTTGCAGAAAGCCCGTTACCTGGATTCGGACGTTGAGTTGAAACAGGTCTATGCCTACGGCTGGGCCTCGGCCACTGAGCTTAACCGCTACTACTCCGGTGGCGATGAGGATCTGCAGGCACTCACCGTTGATAACCAGATTCAGGGGGAATTGACGACTGGCGCGGTGGATCACACCGTATTGGTGGGGGTGGACTATCAGCAGCGTGAGAACGACGTGGTCTGGCCGTCGGGCGCCTTTCCGGCCATCGATGCCTTCAATCCTGAGTACGGGGCCGATCCTTCTGCCCTATACCCCCCGCAACGCAATCTCCGTAAGCAGAAACAGACCGGGGTCTATCTGCAGGACCAGCTGGCCACCGGTGGCTGGCGGTTGACGTTGGGTGGCCGTTACGACTGGGTGGAGATCGAGAACACCAATCGTGACAGCGGTGTAGTGACAGAGCTGGACGAAACCCAGTTCAGTGGCCGTGCCGGGCTGCTCTACCTGTTCGACAACGGCATTGCACCCTACGTGTCCCACTCCACGTCGTTTTCGCCCAGCGCCTATACCGACGAGAACGGCGACCTGCTGGCCCCGAGTGAAGGCAAGCAGATAGAAACCGGGCTTAGGTACCAGCCGGTGGGAACCACGGACCTGTATACGCTCTCTCTGTTCCGCATCAACCAGGAGAATCTGGCCACCAAGCAGCCACAGGAGTCCTTCTACCGCAGCATCGGTGAAATTGAGTCCCAGGGTGTGGAGCTGGAAGCCAAGGCGCAGCTGACGGAGAACCTGAATGTCCAGGCCGGATATGCGTTCACGGACGTCACCTTTGAGAAGTCCGAGGCCTATCGCGAGGGCAATGCCGCCAGCCAGGTGCCGGAACACCAGCTGACCCTGTGGGCCGGTTACCGGTTCACGCAGGGAGTCCTTAACGGGGCAAACGCGGGATTGGGTGTCCGTCACAACGCGGACATCTACGCCGATGATGCCAACACCAAAAAGGTGCCGGACTACACCCTGGTGGATCTGGCACTGGGCTACGATTTCAGCAAGCTCGGCCTGGAAGGCGTTTCTACCCGGCTGAACGTGAACAATCTGCTGGACAAGGAATACGTGGCGTCCTGCTACAACAGTCTGGACTTCTGTTACTTCGGGGCAGAACGTAACGTTACGGCGTCGGTTTCTTACCGGTTCTGACACGTAAGCGGGAAGTGATAACGGTCATAATAAACCCTGAGTGCTGAAAACAGAGTCGATTCTGGCTCTGTTTTTAAGTAATATTACGAAACTCTTTTGAGTGGTCGTCCGGCCACTCTTCCTTGTTTCATGTAAGACCAAATAGGCACTCACCCTGTACCTTTGGGGGATTACCGGTTACACAAATATCAAGGAAGATGCGGGCCTTCTGCCACACAATTCCAACAAACCGTTTACTCAGAAGATTCCCGCAATGCCCACAACCGTTCTCTCCGGCTTTACCCACAACTTCCTGGGTAATGCACCCGCCTGGTACAAACAGGTCATTCTTCTATTCCTGATTGCCAACCCGCTGATTGTCTGGACCCTTGGCCCGGCCGTGGCCGGTTGGGCGTTGGTGGGGGAGTTTATTTTTACTCTGGCCATGGCGCTGAAGTGTTATCCACTGTTACCGGGCGGGTTGCTGGCGATTGAAGCCCTGTTAGTGGGTATGACGTCAGCGGATGCGGTGTACCACGAGGTGTTGGTGAACTTCCCGGTCATCCTGCTGCTGATGTTCATGGTGGCTGGCATCTACTTCATGAAAGAGCTGCTGCTGGTGACGTTTACCCAGATCCTGGTGGGTGTGCGGTCAAAGTCCGCATTGTCACTGCTGTTCTGTGCTGCTGCGGCCGTTCTATCTGCGTTCCTGGACGCGCTTACCGTCACCGCAGTCATCATCAGTGTCGCTGTCGGTTTTTACTCGGTGTACCACAAGGTAGCCTCCGGCAAGGGTTATCATCACTCTGATCACAACGCCAACAGCGACGAACACGTGATTGAGTTGCACCGGGAAGACCTGGACAAGTTCCGGGCCTTTCTGCGTAGCCTGCTGATGCACGGCGCCATTGGAACGGCCTTGGGGGGAGTGTCCACCATGGTGGGCGAGCCCCAGAACCTGCTGATCGCCACCAAGGCGCAGTGGGAGTTCGGCGAGTTCTTCCTGCGCATGGCGCCGGTGAGCCTGCCGGTGCTGGTGGCCGGCCTGACCACCTGCTGGCTGCTGGAAAAACTGCGCTGGTTTGGGTATGGCGCTCGCCTGCCCAAGCCTGTCCGCCAGGTACTGGAAGAGTTTGCTGACAACGAGCGCACCAAGCGCACGAAAGCCGACCAGGCTGCCCTGTGGGTGCAGGCAATGGCGGCCCTGGTGCTGGTTGTTGGGCTGGCGTTTCACCTGGCAGAGGTAGGATTGATCGGCCTTCTGGTGATTATCCTGATCACCTCGTTCACTGGCGTTACCGATGAGCACCAGATCGGCAAGGCCTTCCAGGAGTCGCTGCCATTTACCTCGTTGTTGGTGGTGTTTTTCGCCATCGTCGCGGTGATTCACGAGCAACACCTGTTCAAGCCGATCATCGATTTTGTGCTCAGCCTGCCTCAGGACCAGCAGCCGGGCATGTTCTTTATTGCCAACGGGCTGTTGTCGATTATCAGCGACAATGTGTTTGTAGCCACCGTTTATATCAGTGAAATCAAACAGGCGCTGGACGCCGGCAGTATCGACTACGAGCATTTCCAGGAGCTGGCCATCGCCATCAATACCGGCACCAACCTGCCCAGTGTGGCTACCCCCAACGGCCAGGCCGCGTTTCTGTTCCTGCTGACGTCTGCAATCGCTCCGCTGGTGCGATTGTCCTACGGGCGGATGGTTGTGATGGCGTTTCCCTATACCATCGTGATGGGCGCGGTAGGTCTGTTTTGCGTCATCAATCTGGTTTGACCAAGCTGACATCGCCATACCAGGCGGTGGCAGATGCTCCGGTGTTGTCGGAATCCGACATGATGGCGACGCCCACCAGCTTCGGCGGCTCTCGGCCAAAGGCCTTGCGGTAGTCCGCAACGATATCCCGCTCCACCGTGACCCATTCGCCTGTGTTCGCCGTCCCGGAGTTCACTGCTACCATCATCGTGGTATCGGTGAACGGGTTGGCAATGATTTCGCCAACCGGCAGCCGGTTGGCCCAGATGTAGTTCAGCGCATTGCCCGGCAGTTCCTCCCCGAACACCACTTCCACGGTCTTGCGTTTGGCGCGCTCGAAAAAGCCGGCTTCGTCCGGCTCGAACTCAAAGGCCACGTAGATTCGCGCAGGGTAGTCATCGCCCTCCTTTTTACGGGCGTTTCCCTGCTCATAGACGTTCGACACTTTCCACCGCCAGCGCAGGATCAGTGAATCCCCGGGTTCGACGGACACCCTGGCTATCAGCCCGGAGGCGCTGTTGTCCGTGGTGGCCTTGACCACCTGCTCGCCGTCGTCGTCGGTCAACTGATAGCGACTGTGGCGGTCTATCTTCGGAAACTCCATCGGTTCCCAGCCATCTTCCAGGGACGTTATGGTCGAAAACGCGGTGATCAGTGAGTTTTCCGTGCTGTCTGCCTGGGCCGAAGCGGCCATCAACGAAAGTGCGAGGGCGGCCGTCAGGTATCTCGGTAGCGGTGTCATGGGATGCTCCTATGGGTTCGTTTACTGACCGGTAACCGTCGAAAAAGTGCCTTGTTGCGATTTATCTTAGTCTATATAGTGTTTATATCCTTGGCTTAGTACCAGATATAGTGATCAAAGGCTGATCAATCACAGATCGCCCTCGTCACGATGATCGTGGTACCGGGAATCCGGTGAGACTCCGGAACTGACGCGCAGCGGTATTGGGGAACGAGCGTGGCATAAAGACACTGGCGAATGCCGGGAAGTCGCCACGCAAGGCCGAGCCAACAGGTTCACGCCCCTGAGTCCGAAGACCTGCCAGGGAATACAACTGCACCTTCGCGTATCAAGGTGAGCAGATCGGTTTTGCGTTGTCTCTGTTCAGAGCAATGCTCGCCCCTGCGTACGCGAAGGTCTTGGCATAAACGCGTACTCAGGAGAACCGACATGTCCACTGCCATCCTGGCCGAGCCCGGCCAATCTGCCTCAACCAGCACTGCCTCCCTACAGGTTATTAAACGTAATGGCGCCCTGGTTGGATTCGACGCCAGCAAAATCAGTGTTGCCGTGACCAAAGCGTTTCTTGCCGTCGAAGGCGATGAAGCAGCGGGCTCGGCCCGTATCCACGATTCCGTGGAACAGGTTACCCATCAGGTCATGCAGGCCATCAGCCGACGCTTGAAAGCCGGCGGCAAGGTGCACATTGAAGATATCCAGGACCAAGTGGAACTGGCGCTGATGCGGGCGGAGGAGCAGAAAGTGGCCCGCGCCTATGTACTCTACCGGGAGGCTCATGCCCAGGAGCGGGCCAGCCTGGCGCCGGTGGAGGCCCATCCCACGCTCACGGTGAAAAAAGCCAACGGTGAGGTCGCGCCGCTGGATCTGGGGCTGATGAAAGTCCAGGTGGAGCGTGCCAGCCAGGGATTGGAGGGCATCGATGGCGAGTCCCTGGTGGAAGGGGCGCTGCGGAACCTGTACGACGGTATCGCTGAGGAGGAGGTGCTGTCTGCGCTGATCATGACCGCCCGCGGCCGCATCGAGCAGGAACCGGACTACAGTGCCGTAACCGCTCGTCTGCTGCTGGAACAACTCAGGCTGGAAACCGCGGCCGCCTTGAGCCTGCCCCTAAGTTTGCCGCTGGCGGAAATATACCCGCAGGCCCTGAGCACCTTCATTGAGCAGGGCATCCACTACGAGCTGCTGGACGACGCCATGGCGGCGTTCGACCTGGAACGCCTGGGTGCTGCCCTCAAGCCGGAGCGGGACCACCAGTTTGGTTTCCTCGGCCTGCAGACCCTTTACGACCGCTATTTCCTCAACTGGAAAGGTGACCGGCTGGAGTTGCCCCAGGTTTTCTTCATGCGCGTGTCCATGGGCCTGGCGTTGCAGGAAGATGACCCCAATGCCCGGGCCATTGAGTTCTACGACCTGTTGTCATCCTTCGACTACATGGCCTCCACGCCAACCCTGTTCAACAGTGGTACCCGACATTCCCAGCTTTCATCCTGCTACCTCACCACCGTTCAGGATGATCTGGAGGGTATCTATGGTGCCATCCGCGACAACGCCATGCTGTCCAAGTGGGCCGGCGGCCTGGGTAACGACTGGACGCCAGTCAGGGCTTTGGGCTCCCACATCAAGGGTACCAACGGCAGCAGCCAGGGTGTGGTGCCATTCCTGAAAGTGGTGAACGACACGGCGGTGGCGGTGAATCAGGGCGGCAAGCGCAAGGGCGCCGTGTGCGCTTACCTGGAAAGCTGGCACCTGGATATTGAGGAGTTCCTGGAGCTACGCAAGAACACCGGCGATGAGCGTCGTCGTACCCACGACATGAACACCGCCAACTGGGTACCGGACCTGCTGATCGAACGCATGCGCAGTGATCAGGACTGGACCCTGTTCTCGCCAAACGACGCTCCGGACCTGCATGACCTCTATGGCAACGCATTCCGGGAGCGGTACCAGGAATACGAGGCGATGGCGGCCAGGGGCGAGATTACTCTGTTCAAGACGGTGTCCGCCAAACTGCTCTGGCGCAAGATGCTGACCGTGCTGTTCGAGACCGGGCACCCCTGGATTACCTTCAAGGACCCCTGCAACCTGCGCTCACCGCAGCAGCATCGGGGCGTGGTGCACAGCTCCAACCTGTGTACCGAAATCACCCTGAACACCAGTGCGGATGAGATCGCCGTGTGCAATCTGGGGTCCATCAACCTGGCGGCCCATGTCCACAACGGTGAGCTGGATGTCCAGCGCCTCGAACGCACGGTCAGTATCGCGGTCCGCATGCTCGATAACGTGGTCGACATCAATTACTACGCAGTGCCCCAGGCGAAGAGTTCCAATTTCAAGCATCGGCCCGTTGGTCTCGGCCTGATGGGCTTTCAGGATGCGTTGTATCGACTCAATCTGCCCTACACCAGCGCGGAAGCGGTGGAGTTTGCCGATGTGGCGATGGAGCAGATCAGTTATTTCGCGATCCGGGCCTCGGCTGCGCTGGCCGGTGAACGCGGTGCCTACGAGACCTATGAAGGCTCATTGTGGCATCAGGGTATTCTGCCCATTGACTCCATCAACCTGTTGAAAGAGGCCCGTCAGGACGGTGACCTGAGCCTGAATACCAGCAGCCGCCTGGACTGGACGGCCGTGCGGGAACTCATCGCCCGCAATGGCATGCGTAACAGCAATGTGATGGCCATTGCGCCAACGGCGACCATCTCCAACATCGTCGGTGTCTCTCAATCCATCGAACCGGCGTACCAGAACCTGTTCGTGAAATCGAATCTCTCCGGCGAGTTCACGGTGGTTAATCCATCTCTGGTTCGTGACCTGAAAGCAGAGGGTCTGTGGGACAACGTGATGGTGAACGATCTCAAGTACTTCGATGGCAGCGTGCAGCAGATTGATCGTATTCCGGCAGAACTGAAGGCCCGCTACGCCACCGCCTTTGAGATCGATGCCCGCTGGCTGGTGGAGGCGGCGGCCAGGCGCCAGAAATGGCTGGACCAGGCCCAGAGCCTGAACCTTTACATGGCGGAACCCAGCGGCAAAAAGCTGGATGAGTTGTATCAGCTGGCCTGGGAACGTGGACTGAAAACCACCTATTACCTGCGCTCGCTCGGGGCCACGGGTGCCGAGAAAACCGCGCCGGTAGCAGCACCGCAACCACAGGTATGCAGCATTGATGAGCCGGACTGCGAAGCCTGCCAGTAAACCCGACCGCCACCAAGATTCTAGAGGTTAAAAGATGCTCAACTGGGACGACGAACCAAACACCCAAACCCGCCCGGCTACCCAGGAGGGTCCGGCCCCGGTCAATGTCGATGACAAGCGCGTTATCAACGGCGAAACCGACATCAATCAGCTGGCACCCTTCAAGTACCCCTGGGCCTGGGAATACTTCATGAATGCCAACAAGAACCACTGGACGCCGCTGGACGTGAACATGGCTCAGGACGTTCACGACTACCACCACCGCCTGTCTGCGCCGGAAAAGCACGTGTATGAGAACGTGCTGGCCTACCTCACCACCTCCGACATCCTGGCGATGCGCAACATCGGCCTGGCGGTGATGGAGAAGATGAGTGCCCCGGAATTGCAGATTTACCAAGCGCGGCAGGTGTACGAGGAAGCCATGCACACCTGGGCCTACCAGCACTGCATTGAAACCCTCAACCTGGACCAGAGCGAGATCTACAATCGCTATCGGGTGGTCCCCGCGATCAACGGCAAGATCCAGATGGCCAACCGCCGGCTGGATGCCGCCATGCGCTCTGACATGAACCTGCGCAACAAGGACGACCTGCAGGAGTTCATTATGTCCTACCTGTTCTTCGCAGCGGTCTTTGAGGGTGCCTGGTTCTACAACGGTTTCAGCCCCATCTTCGCCCTGCAGCGTCGGGGCCTGATGCGGGGCACCGGTGAGCAACTGCAGTACATCCTGCGGGACGAAGCCATGCACTTCTCGTTCGGGCTGAAAGTGGTGAACCAGATCCTGGAAGAGGAAAACATCACGCTGGACCCCAAAGCCGTGCGCGATATGTGGGACGAGTCCGAAGTCGCTGAAACCGCCTACGCCAACTACATCCTGCGGGACCCGATCCTGGGCTATTCCGCCGAGTACCACAGCGAGCAGTTCCGTTTTGTGGCCAATCGCCGGGCCAGAACCGTTGGCCTGGACGAACCGTTCCCGGGCGCGAAGAACGTCTCACCCTGGCTGGACGAGCAGGCCACCCTGCGCAAAGAGAAGAACTTTTTCGAAACTCGGGTCATCGAGTATCAGACCGGCGCGCAGCTGGAGTGGTAGCAACGTACTGACCTTCATTCCGGCGGGCTGGCCGGCACTTACGTGCCGTTCAGAATCCAGCCCGCCGCTTTCTCCGCAATCATCAGTGTGGGGGAGTTGGTGTTACCACTGGTGATGGTCGGCATGACACCGGCATCCACCACGCGCAGGCCGGAGACGCCACGAACTCTGAGGTGAGGGTCGACGACTGCCATGTCGTCGTCTGCCCGCCCCATGCGGGTGGTTCCCACCGGGTGAAAAATCGTGGTGCCAATGTCTCCCGCCAACCGGGTAAGTTCCTCATCGGTCTGGTACTGAAGGCCCGGCTTGAATTCTTCCGGCTCATACTTGGCCAATGCCTGTTGCTCTGCAATGCGGCGCGTTACCCGAAGGGAATCCGCTGCGACCTTGCGGTCTTCCTCGGTGTTCAGGTAGTTGGGGGCAATGGCGGGCTTGATTCTGGAGTCCCGGCTACGAATACGCACGGTACCGCGGCTCGTCGGGTTGAGGTTACAAACGCTGGCGGTAATAGCTGGAAAGTCATGCAAAGGCTGGCCAAATGCCTCCAGACTCAATGGCTGAACGTGGTACTGGATGTTGGCGTGCTCATATTCTTCGGAACTGCGGGTAAACAGACAGAGTTGGGAGGGGGCCATGCTCATGGGGCCGGAGCGGGTAAGCAGATACTCCAGCCCAATTCGTGCCTTGCCAATCAGTGAGTTGGCCATGGTGTTCAGGGTCTTCGCGCCCCGAACCTTGTAGACCGATCGAATCTGAAGGTGATCCTGAAGATTCTCGCCGACGCCGGGTAAGTCGGCAACAACCGGGATATCGTGCTCCCGAAGCAGATCCGCCGGGCCAATGCCCGACAACTGCAGCAACTGAGGGGATCCGATAGCGCCGGCTGAGAGGATGACTTCTGTCTCTTATACACATCTCCGAGCCCACGAG
>OJCY01000384.1_pt1 | contig 11588 bp, 16 predicted proteins | sample 1592321 | NCBI WGS metagenome assembly OJCY01 (sample SAMN05416784, study PRJEB24817) | seawater metagenome | isolation source: Sea water | place: Canada:Atlantic | collected 2013-07
GTCGGCAGCGTCAGATGTGTATAAGAGACAGTTTTTGTTCAGTCGCTTCCGATTCGTATCTTTTGGAATTCTGAATATATCTTTGTGCATTCTCATGAATAGCTTTGATCTCTTCATCTGTTACTTCACGAATTACTTTTCCAGGAGAGCCCATTACTAAAGATCGTTCAGGTATTTTTTTTCCTTCAGTAATTAAAGAGTTCGCACCAATGATAGAATTTTTACCAATATGAGCTCCATTTAAAATAGTAGCACCCATTCCAATTAAAGAATCATCTTCAATACTACATCCATGTAAAATGACAGAGTGGCCTACGGTAATTCTTTTGCCGATTGTTAACTTGCAATCTTTGTCTGTATGTAAAACACTATTGTCTTGAATGTTAGTTCCTTCATCAATGGAAATCGTTTCAATATCTCCTCGCAATACTGCTCCGTACCAAATATTAACATCATTTTTTAAAACAACATCTCCAGTTACAATTGCTGTGGGGGCAATCCAAACCCTACCCTCTCTTTTAACCTTTACGCTTCCTAAGGAATAAATCATGGTTCATTCATAGCAAAGTTTGTAGTATTAAGTAAATAAAATGTTCTTAGTATTATGTCCTTAATCGAAACTCCTATTTGTAATTTTAACGAGCCTATCAAAGATTTTTCATTGTTATCTACAGAAGAAATCACAGTAAGCTTAAAGGACATTCAAGGTCCGGAAGGAACATTGATTATGTTTATTTGTAATCACTGTCCTTATGTCCAAGCAATCATGAAAGAAGCTGTAACCATTAGCAATACGATTAAGGGTCTTGGTATTCATACCGTTGCTATCATGCCAAATGATACTGAGTATGAATCTGAGGATAGCTTTGATAATATGAAATTGTTTTCTAAACAAAATCATTTTCCTTTTCCTTATCTGCTAGATGAAACTCAAGAGATAGCAAAAAAATTTGGTGCAGTCTGTACCCCTGATTTTTTTGGCTATAATAACAAAGGGCAACTTCAATATCGAGGTAGAATAAGAAGACTCAATCATTTAACCCCTGTTATGGAAGGTGAAAGTGAATTATTGTCAGCAATGAAATTAATTGCTAGCAATGGACAAGGGCCTAAAAAACAGTTTGCTAGTATGGGCTGTAGTATAAAATGGAAATAATATGTTTGTCATAACCACTAGAAGTTTTCCTCCAGAAGTCGGTGGAATGCAGACGCTACTAGGTGATCTGGCTCACAATCTTACTAGGCATGGAAAGGTTCAAGTGTTTGCTGACTCTGCTGATGGAGATTCTGATTTTGATAATCAGCAAATCTATAGAATAGAACGTATTAAAGGTTTTAAATTTCTTCAAAAATATAGAAAAAAAAATCAAGTAGAAATATTTTGCAGTGAACAAAAAGATATACGAGCATTAATTGCAGACCACTGGAAAAGTATTGAAAAAGTATCTGAAAATCTATGTAAAAAAATACCCACCCTATGCTTAATTCACGGAAAAGATATCAACCAACCGCTACGAAGCTTACGCCATACAAGAATGCTTAATAGTTTAAAAAAAACAAAATACATTATTGCCAATTCTCAATTCACAAAAAATCTTGCTATAGAAAAAGGAATTCCTTCTAATAAAATTAAAGTAATTAATCCTGGAATTACCGCTCCTCTAAAAACAGATTCAGATGCAAAAGCACAGGCCTTGGAATTGTTTGGTAACACGAGTCCTAAGTTGATTAGCGTGACTAGACTGGAGCGAAGAAAAGGACTTCATTCAGTTATTTTATCTTTAAAAAATTTACAAGCGATCCATCCTAATTTTTTATACTTAATTGTAGGAGAAGGTGAACAGGAAGAAGATCTACGTTCCATCACTAGTCATATGGATTTAGAGACTAATGTAATTTTCTTAGGAGATGTAAGAGAAGAATTAAAGAATGCTTTATTGGAAGCTGCGGATATATTTTTAATGCCCTCTATTGAAGATAAAGCTTCTGTAGAAGGATTTGGTATTTCTTTTTTAGAAGCTTCTTGCTTTAAAACTCCCAGCATCGGTGGGTTAGTTGGTGGGGCTGCTGATATTATTAAGAACAATCAAACAGGCTTACTTTGCGACGGGACAGATCATGATGCTATTTACAATTGCTTACAGCAAATGCTTAAAAACGATAAGCATATAGAAATGGGACAGGCTGCAAAAGAATATTCCAAGCAATTCTACTGGGACAATCAAATTAAAAAATATTTACAATTAATCTAAACCTAAAGGAGACCCTATGACGTTTTTAAAACAGTATTTAAAATGGATTAGTACCGCACTGGTATTAACAGGAATTTTACTCACTAATCTTAACATCTATCCTCTTAATATTTTTTTTCATGGGTTGGGGGTCGTAGGCTGGACTGTTTCTGGAATCTTAAACAAAGACAAAGCGATCATAACCAACTTCGGTTTACAAATACCCCTTTTTTTATTGGGCTTTTACAAGTTAGCTTTTTAATAAAGGCTGCACACTGTCCCATACGGATGAGGCAGTGAGGTCTTCTAAATTCTCTGACGTAATTGCTTTAAAATTTTTCGTTTCAATACTTACTTTTTGTGGAGACGTGTGGGCTCCAAATAAAACCACCCCTTTACATCCTAGGTGAGCAGCCATATGAGCAGGTCCTGTGTCATTAGCAATGACAACGTCCGCATGCTTAATAATACTAGCTAGTTGAGAAAAGTTAGTAGGACGGTCTCCATCTAGCAATACAGTTGTGCTCAACTCTTTGCACAATTCTATTTCTCCAGGACCAGGTGCTACTACTATATTTATATCTGGTCTTTTATTTTTTATAATCTGAATAAGCTCTTGGTAATGTGGCCATCTTTTATGAGGTAATTTAGAAGAAGAAAAAGGAGATAAAAATATATACGGTTTAGAAGGTAAGTTAGAAAAATTTTTATCTACTGCCCATGAAAAATCTGGTGTTAGAGTATGTTCTGTAGAAATCGAACTACGCTGCAACTGAACTTGAAACCGTTCCAATACTCCATCTTGATCAAATGCTTCTTTAGTCTCTCCTGGTTGTAAAATAGTATACGAGGAAGACCATTGTTTAACATTAAACAAATACTTTCGGTAAAATTCTGTACGTGAAGAATTTTGCAAATCAATCACTTGAGAAAATTGTTGTTTAACAATTTTAGACATAAGACCATACAAATAAAAAAAATTCCATCTAGCTTTTCTCTCATCTAACAATACATGATCCACATAGGGACATTGCTCAAACAAAGATTGGTATGGTTTAGAGGTAAGAATAGAAATGGAGCTGTCAGAAAAATGATTTCTAATATCTTTTAAAATACCTGAAATTTGAACTATATCTCCAAGAGACCCATGTTTGATGATTAAAATATTTGACATAAACTAGTAATAAAATAACTAATAAACTTATGAATACCACAAATAAAATACTTTCGGAAATTTCTGCAGGTGAATTAATGGACAAAATAACTATTTTAGAAATTAAAAAAGTTAAGATTACCGACCCTGAAAAGCAGGTTATTATTAATAAAGAATTAAATAGTTTGCATAGCACCTACCAAACCTCTCTAACGCCTAGTCCAGAATTACAAGAACAAATCACTAAGCTTAAAAACATTAATCTTACATTGTGGGATATTGAAGAAGGAAAAAGAGAATGTGAACGACAAAAAGATTTTGGTGACAGTTTTGTTCAATTGGCCAGAAGTGTCTACATTGAAAATGACAATCGAGCTAAGATCAAAGCAGAAATTAACCGCCTTACCAACTCTACTATTTCAGAAGTTAAAAGCTATAAAGCTTATTAATCTAAATTTAAACTTGGGATTCTTGTTCTTAGTTGTGTAGGAAGCTCACTATCAATTTCAGCTATTATAAAACCAGTTCCTGATTTTTTTTCTGCCAAAATAGCTCCATCTGGAGAAATGATAAGAGAGTGTCCGTACGTTTGTCTTTGGTTTGGATGAGTTCCCACTTGTGCTGGAGCAAATACATAGGAAAAGTTTTCAATGGCTCTTGCTTTTAATAAGCTATGCCAATGTTTCTCTCCTGTCGTTTTGGTAAAGGCTGCTGGAACACTTAAATAATCGCAACCAAGTTTGGCCAATTTTCTATACATTTTTGGAAAGCGAACGTCATAACAAATACTTAAACCTAACTTGCCCCAAGGAAGTTCTGCATGGACTAAATCTTTTCCTGCCAAAAACTTTTTAGACTCTTCGTATTTTTCTGTTTTAGACAAGATCACATCAAACATATGTATTTTATCATAAAACGTAACGATTTCTCCTTTTGGATTAATGAGTACCGATCGATTAGCTAGCTTGGTCGAAGAAATTTTAATAGGCATTCCTCCAATCAAGAACCACTTTTTCTTTTCTTTGCAAAAAACTTGGATCGTTTTTATGAAAGAATTATTTTCATATCCTTCTGACTTGGATAAAAGTTCTTTTGAATCAGAGGAAAAAATAGATGAATTTTCAGGAGTGATAATAAAGTCTGCTTTTGCTTGAATTGCTTGATTGGAAAAATTTAAGATACTTTGGGTATTTTGATCAACATCACTGCCACAGGTTAACTGCAAGCAAGCAACATTAAATTTCATATAAGATTATCTGTTAATAGAACTTACAAAATTCCAATTACAATCAAAACTTGGAATATACACTTCTGAAATTTTTGAGTTTCCAAAGTTTTTTTCTAAAGTGCTAATCCACTCATCTACTTGTTTTGGTTTTTTATTTTTAGAACCCACTTGCACTGTAATTACACCATCTTTTTTAACAATTCTTTTGACATTATCTATATTTTTTTCCGCTAGGTTAATGCAGTAAGGATCGTCATTTAGATCTATGAACAAATGGTCATATTTTTGATCTTCACAATTAATAATATTTTTAAAGGCATCTCCCCAGATACAATTAACGTTGTTACTTTTGTTTATATTCTTAAAGACTTCTGGAAGATACTTTTGGCAAGCCTCTACCACTTCTCGGTCTAATTCAAACCAATCAACAAAGTTAAAACCATTTTTAATACATTCTCTCGCCACTCCTCCATCACCACCACCTATAATAGCTGCAGAACCATTGTTTGCAGATAAGGCTAGTGAAGAGTTCACAAAAGTAGAAGAATATAAAATTTCATCACTTTCAGCCACTTGGATTTCATTGTCGATAAACAGTGCGTTTCCAAATTCTTTTAGCTTTAAAATTTCAATAAATTGACCCTGTTCTGATTTGAAGCTTTTAATAAACTCTTCCACCATGTAACTTTTTTGATGACCATCTGAACTATAAATATCATGATAAGGATGAATAGTGTCTCGCGGAAATTCTTTTTTAACCACACTTGTGTGCTCAATTTCTTGCTTTAGAATATCATGAGCAACCATGGGACTAACTTTACCGCAGGTAAAAAAATCAAAACTAACAATCCCATTTTCAGGAAAGGTATGAAAGCTCATATGACTCTCTTTTAATAGGGCAATCATAGTAAGACCTTGGGGGCTAAATTCGTATTTAGAAATGTTTACAATGCCAACTTTCGCAGCTTTGGCAATTTTATTAATAACATTCTCGTAAAACTCAGGGCTATATTCCTTCTTAACTCCTAGAAAATCTAGAGTAACGTGATCTCCTACTTTAACCATATCTTGCCCCTTTTAATTGAAAATTTTTTATATAGAAGTGAGAAAAAAAATCAACTACTTAACCCAAGAAAAATTTTTAGCCTTTTCTAGAAAAAGTTGAGAACCTTTTTTGCAATTTTCTAACCAATCACTGCTGGCATTTTCATCTGCATTGTCTGATATAAATTTAAAACACTTAAAATCAACATTGTGAAGCTTGCAAATTTTAGCTAGAGCATACGCTTCCATGTCTACTACATCTACATTCATTTCAATTTTGCTTTGGACAAAGCTATCTCCTGTTCCACATGAATATCCAGCATCATTGGTGATGATCTCCTGAATGGAATCAAAAGGAGTTTCTCCTAACTTTAATTTCATTAATCCTCTCACATCCATATCTCTTTGATAAAATTTAGTAACCTCAATCAAGCCTTTTAGTTCCTTATTGAGAGAGCCGACGCTGCCAAAATTAACAATTTCTTCAGGCTGATGTTTTAAAATTAGCTGTGTAATGGCATGGGTTGCATTAATTTTCCCCACTCCGGTAAAATGAAAAAAATCTAAATTGGGAACCTCTTCTTTTAGTGCTGCTATAAATAATCTTTTCATAATACTTGAATAATATAGTAATAATTTAAAATATGAATTTAAAAAAATATATCAGATCTATTCCTAACTATCCTAAAAAAGGAATTTTATTTAGAGACATAACTACCTTGCTCGAAGACCCCAAGGCATTTAGCTATGTTATTAAAAAAATGCACGCCATTTCAAAAAAAATACCTCATACTAAAATTGCCGCTATTGAAGCAAGAGGGTTTGTGTTTGCCGCAACTCTTGCTTATCTAAACAAAAAACCTTTAGTTTTATTAAGAAAAAAAAACAAATTACCAGGAGCTACTATCTCTCAAAAATTCAAACTTGAATATGGAACAGGTATTATCGAAGTTCATAAAAATTCTCTCAACAAAAATGATAAAGTGATTATTGTAGACGATTTAATTGCAACTGGGGGTACCGCTCTTGCTTCCGCAAAAATAGTAGAAAAATGCAAAGCTAAAGTGTCTGCTTTTTTATTTTTAATTGATTTGTTTGATTTGCCAGGAAATAACAAATTACTTTCTAAAGGTTACAAAACCTTTAAATTAATTGATTTTCCAGGTCACTAATTAATAATTCCAATTTGTTTTTGTCGGTAAATAATAAATAAACCACTTGCTACCACAATAGAGGCTCCTGCTATCATATGGTACGAGGGAACTTCTTGAAAAAATAAATATCCAAATAACAAACCCCAAATAATCACCGTATATCTAAAAGTAGAAGTAGAAGAAATCGATGCAATTTTTACCGTAGCAACAGAAAAAATATAAGCACAAGAAAGTAGAATAGCTGAAATTAAAATTAAAATTAACTCATTTAAAAGAATAGGCTTTAAATGAAACAGCATGTAAATGCCGTAGCAAACACACACCACAAAACAAGTGACAAAAGCAATTTGAATACTATCAAACTTATCTTGGAAGGTTCTGGTGTACGTGTCTCTATAAGTAATTAAAATCGCTGCTATGAGTGGAAAAGCAAAGGCATAGCCAAATTCTAATTCTCCTGGGTTCACTACAACCAGTACTCCCACAAATCCTAAAATGACAGCACTCCATCTTCTCCAGCCTACTACTTCTTTTAATAAAATAGCACCTGATGCTGTGATTAAAATTGGTGCTAGATTCAACAATACATACAAATCTGCAAAAGGTAGGGATGCTAGACCAAGAAAAAAAAATATTCCACAAACAGCTTCTATCAGCCCTCTAGTAAGAAGATGTTTTGATGTAAGCATTCTTTTTAATTCTAATTGTTTTTTTACAAACAAAATCAAGCCAATAAACAACGTTGCAAATACTCCGCGAATAAAAACTATCTGACCTAAAAAAGAGATATCATTATTATGAATTAAAAGAACATATTTAACAAAACCATCGTTGGCAGCAAAAAAAAATTGGGACAAGATCATAAATATAATCCCTTGTGTTTCTAAAGATTGTCTTTTGAATTGTTCCAACATATTTCTGCTTATATGCTCAAATTAAATAAAAGCCATATTCATAATTCATATTCCGTTTCCTCTTAAAAAGAGTATAATCAATCTTTCTATGAAGAAAGTTCTGCTCACTCTATTACTTGTAATGCTTTTCCAAAATAACTCTCCAGCTAATCATCATTTTCCTATTTCCAGAGATTCTAAGGCAGCAGTAGAACAAGGAAAAATTCTATACAATCAGAATTGTGCTTCTTGCCATCAAGTTAACTTGTCAGGTGCTAAAGGTTGGAACATGAAATTAGATGAAGATGGTCAGCGACTAGCTCCTCCTTTAAATGGAACTGCACACACTTGGCATCACCCAGATTCTATGCTGCACAATGTAATTAAATATGGGTATACTAAAACAATTAAAGATTACAAAGGTAAGATGCTAGGCTTTGGAGATAAGCTAACAGATCAAAATATTGATCATATTCTTGCTTATATAAAATCTACTTGGAATGACGAAATATACCAACGTCAAATGCAAATAAGCACTCCAAACTAATAAATATGGATACCACCAACACTTCCTTTCATTGGGGCTGCAAACATACTTGGAAAAGAAGCGCTAACAATACCATGTGGTGCGTGATTGGTTGTTCGATTGGAGATTTTGGAACTATTTTATTTTTTCAACTCAGCCAAATTTCTTTTCCTACTTTAGGTATTATGATTTTAGCTATTATAAACGGTTTGCTGACTAGCATCATGCTAGAGACTTATATTTTAATAAGGCAGAAATTTTCTTTTTCTAGAGCTTTAAAAACTGCTTGTGGGATGAGTTTTATTTCTATGGTTAGTATGGAAATTGCCATGAATATAACCGACTATGCTTTCACCGGAGGCGCAATGCTCGTTTGGTGGGTTGTGCCGATTATGTTATTGGTTGGGTTTGTAACTCCTTGGCCTTATAATTATTGGAGACTAAAAAAATTCAATCAAGCTTGCCACTAACCTGGCATTTTAGTGTTGAACTTTACTTTTAATTAAATTGTTTTGACAAATTATGACTTTTTGTAAATTTCTTTTTTTAAGTATCTTGCTATTTACTAGTAGCGCCTTTTCTCAAGAAAAAGTTTATGTAGTTGATGGGGATACTATTCATATTGGTTTTAACAAGTATCGCTTCTCAGGAATAGATACGCCTGAAATGAAACAAATCTGCAGTAAAGATAATAAAACTATTATGTGTGGTGTGTTAGCCAAAAATGCCTTAATCAAAAAAATTAATAACCGTCATGTTGTTTGCAAAAAAGAAACGATTGATCGATATAAAAGAATTGTTGCTGAATGTTTTGTAAATAACGAAAGCTTATCTAAATATTTGGTTCGAAATGGATATGCATTTGCCTACCGTAAGTATTCTAAAAAATTTATCGAAGACGAGCGCTATGCACAAGAAAACAAGCTAGGCTTGTGGTCCATGACTTTTGAATATCCTTGGGAATACCGAAGAAAATTAAGATCTAAATAAATTTTTGAGAAATACGGTCAAAAATAATAGCAATCAAAACAATTCCTATTCCACCAACGAGAGCCTGACCAATATCCAATCTTCCTAAACCTACATAAACTGTAAGTCCTAAACCACCTGCTCCAATCAAAGCTGCAATCACTGCCATAGATAAAGATAACATAAGGGTTTGATTCACCCCTGCCATAATAGTTTTTAGCGCTAACGGTAGTTCAATTTTGTAGAGTACTTGCCACTTATTACAGCCTAAGGCTCTTGCTGCATCTTTAAATCTTTTTTCTACCTGTCTTAATCCTAAATTAGTCAGACGGATCACGGGTGCAATCGAGAAAATAATAATCGCAATCACTCCTGGAGTAATTCCAATTCCAAATAACATCACCACAGGAATTAAATAAACAAAACTAGGTATAGTCTGCATCACATCCAAGATCGGCCTTAATATTTTTTCAAATAAATTACTTCTAGATGCGGCAATGCCAATAGGTATTCCAATTACAGAACAAAATAAAACGGCTGTAATAATCATGGCCATCGTAGTCATGGTTTCTTCCCAGACATCGACTAGATCAATAAAAATTAAACTACAAAAAGTAAAAATGGCAAATTTAATCCCATTGGTTCTAAAAGCAAAATAAGCAAAGAATAAAATAACGATAGGTAAAGGAACTAAATTAAAAAAATAATCCAAGCTATTCAAAACGCTATCGATAGGGACAGATAACTTCTTAAAGAGTGGTCGTTGTTCAAACAACCACTCTTTAAAGTATTTTTCTACCCATTCCGATAATGGAATGTAAGCGTACGTCGATGGATTAAAAATGTTCAATTAACTATTTTGCAGCTGCAATCCAGCTATCAAATGTTTTTTGATTTATTTTAACCCATGCTTTGGCATGATCTTTTACTTGTCTCTCACTTTTTTCACCTTTATTCATCTGCATATTTTGTGCTGCGATATCAGTTAAAGGAATAGACGCTACTTTTAATAGCTTTTCCACTTTTGGATTTTTTTTCAAAAATGCCACGTTTGCAGCTGGACGAATATCATCCGCACCAAAACCTAAATTAATAGAAGGTTTTGTTGCATTAGCCACTTCTGTAACTTTTGTTTTTGAGTAAGGAACTTCAATCCAAACTACATCTTTACCAAGTTTAAATGCACCAACAGTCCAGTTAGGAGTCCAAGTATAAAATAGAACTGATTTTCCATTTTTATATCTCGCTAAAGCATCAGCCATAGAAGCAGAGTATTCTGCTTGAATAGGATTGATGAATTCTCCCAATTTAAGTTCTGCAAAATGCTTCGTAATTTGCTTTTCACATCCCCATCCTGGAGGACATGCAACCATATCTGCTTTGCCATCATTATTGGCATCAAATTGTTTTGCATGTTTCTTAATATCTAGAACGCTTTTAATGTTAAGACGGTCAGCCGTTTTTTTGTCTACCAAATATCCTTGTAGACCACCCTTTTTCATAACATAGCCAACTTTTTTAACTTTTCCTTTAGTTTCGGCTAGATACGTATCGTGGGTTCCAAACCATCCATTGACCCACAAGTCTAAATCCCCTTGGGCAGCTGCCACATAAAAGATAGAGGGCTTGATAGCCTTTGGCTTTTTAACTTTATAACCTAGCTCTTCTAAGGCCATTTTGTAAACTTCAGCCTGGAAATATCCTGTATCCCAGTTAGCTTTAGCCATTTTAACTTCCTTGGCTTGGGACATCGTCGATGCCAAAACAAACAAAGACAGATAAATTATTGATTTTAGTGTTTTCACTGTATTCCTTCCATTCAATATTGATTGATTTTGTTCACTTTTTAACATGCATAGCATTTCAATGTAACCGTGATTCAACTAAAAGGTGTAAAATAATAATTTTTAACTCAATAAAAGACTTAATAGAAAAAATAAAAAATAAATTTATGGTATTTGTCTCTTTTGCAACCGCACTATTAGTGGCTGCTTCTATTTTAATTCATGGCTTAGCTCTAAATTATTTAGAAATTTCTAAAATAAAAAAAATTAATTACCTAATTCAGATTGGTGCAAATGATGGTTTAAGATTTGACACCCTAAATAAATACATCAAAAGATATAAAACCAAATCTATATTAGTCGAGCCAATCAAAAAAAGTTTTCATGACCTGATGGAGAATTATAAAGATTATAATAATATTATATTTGAAAATGTTGCAATTTCAGTAAATGATCAAATTACTCATTTATATAAAATTGACCATTCAAAAGAAGAAAAATATAAAAGTGAACATTTTAAAGGTATAATGTCATTTGACAAAAATCATCTCATAAAACATGGTGTTAAAACTGTCTCTTATACACATCTCCGAGCCCACGAGACTC
>OJCY01000392.1_pt1 | contig 11471 bp, 7 predicted proteins | sample 1592321 | NCBI WGS metagenome assembly OJCY01 (sample SAMN05416784, study PRJEB24817) | seawater metagenome | isolation source: Sea water | place: Canada:Atlantic | collected 2013-07
TAATAACTTCACTAATAAGCTTAATGTTGGCAACAAATGTGAGTGCTGATACAGATGGTGAAAACAACTTATCTAAAAAAAATTCTGGTGAAGTTAAAGATTGTTTTGAAAGCGTAAACAGAGCAACATTTAAATTTAACCAAGTTTTAGATGGTGTTATTTTTGAACCTGTTGCAAAAGCTTATAGAATTTTACCCTCTCCAGTTAGAGCTGGGACAGGTAATGCATTAGATAATTTATCTACACTTGTAACAATACCTAATAATATTCTCCAAGGAGAATTTAAAAAAGCTGGAGTTAACACAGGTAGATTTATTGTTAATACAACAGTTGGGGTTGTTGGAATATTTGATGTAGCTGAAAAAATTGGTTTTCCAGAATACGAAAAAGAAGATTACGGCCAAACACTTGGTGTAATGGGTGTTGGTCCAGGATGTTATCTTGTTTTACCTGTTTTAGGACCATCGACTATTAGAGATACGGCCGGATCGTTTGCAAATGTATTAGGTGGAGATGCTTGGTATAACGTTACTGTAGCTAATGATACTCAACATTTTTCTGACTTTGATTATTACGCATCAAGAGCAAGTTCTGGGATAGATTTTAGAGCAAAAAATATAGACTCGTTTGAAAACTTAGAAAAAAATTCTATGGATTTTTATGCTTCAGTTAGAAGTTTGTATTTGCAAGATAGACATCAAAAAATATCTAACTCTAATGCAATAACTGAAACCCAAAACGATAGTGATTGGGAAGAAATAGAAACTCAATAAATTATAAAACTTAATGAGATTAAAAAAGTTTTTAATATTTACCTTCGTTGTAATTAACTTAATTGGCATTAATCATTCATATTCAGTAGAACCAGATGTGTTTGTTCAGTCTACAGTGAACAGAGCTTCAGAAGCATTAAGTAACAAATTTTCAAAAGAAGAAAAAATAGAAAAGCTAAAAGAGATTGCAACTGAAACAGTTGATATCAGTGGTATTGGTTCTTACACCTTGGGGGCATATAGAAAAAGTATAAGTGACGATGAAATAAATCAATATAAGATACTTTTTAAACAATATTTTTTAAAAAGCTTTTCTAGTCGACTAGCTGAATATTCAAATCCAGAGATTGAAGTTGTGTCTAAAAAAAAATTAAATGAAAATTATACAATGGTATCTAGTATTTTAGTTGGAACAGAACAAAGGCCTGAAGTTAAAATTGATTGGAGAATTTATACAAAAAAGCCTGAAAACCCTTTAATCAGAGATTTAATTATTGAAGGCTTAAGTCTAGCAAGAACTCAAAAGGAAGAATTCTCTTCCATCATTCAGAGTAATGATGGGGATATCAACGCTCTTTTTTCTACTTTAAAAGAGTTTATTAAATAATCATCTATAAAAATAATTTTTGGTGGGCCCACCAGGACTCGAACCTGGGACCAATACATTATGAGTGTACTGCTCTAACCAACTGAGCTACAGGCCCTAAAAATTAAACTTTAATTATATTATAATGTAACCGATGTCTAGCATAGGTAAAAGATAATGAAAATGGTGGGACTGGTTGGTTACGCTCCAACTACCCCTGCAATGTCAATGCAGTACTCTACTATTGAGCTACAGTCCCTTTGAATTTTAACTTTCTAAAAAGCTTTTTAACTGTTTGGATCTGCTTGGGTGTTTTAATTTTCTTAAAGCTTTAGCTTCTATCTGTCTAATACGCTCTCTTGTTACAGAAAACTGAAGACCTACTTCTTCAAGAGTATGGTCTGTATTCATTCCAACACCAAATCTCATTCTAAGAACTCTTTCTTCTCTTGGTGTTAAAGTTGATAAAATTTTAGTCGTAGCTTCACCTAAATTTGACTTAATAGCTTGTTCTAAAGGTGCTAATGCTTTTGTATCTTCAATAAAATCACCCAAACTACTATCCTCTTCATCTCCAACTGGTTTTTCAAGAGATACAGGTTCTTTTGATATTTTTAAAACTTTTCTAACTTTGTCTAAAGGCATTCTTAATTTTTGCGCTAGTTCTTCAGGTGTAGCCTCTCTACCAAACTCACTTAAAATTAATCTTTGGGTTCTTACAATTTTATTAATAGTTTCAATCATGTGAACTGGAATTCTTATTGTACGAGCTTGGTCAGCAATAGATCTTGTGATTGCTTGTCTGATCCACCAAGTAGCATATGTTGAAAACTTATAACCTCTTCTGTATTCAAATTTATCTACAGCTTTCATAAGCCCAATATTTCCTTCTTGAATAAGATCTAAAAATTGAAGTCCTCTATTTGTATATTTTTTTGCAATTGAAATTACCAATCTTAAGTTTGCTTCAACCATTTCTTTTTTTGCAATTCTAGATTCTTTTTCACCTTTTTGAACTCGGCTAACTATTTTTTTATAATCAGTGACTGAAATTCCAAGTTTATGACTAATCTCAATTAATCTCTCTCTTATGTTTTTAAATTCATCTTTATTTTTTGAGAAAAACTGTTTCCACATGGGGTTAGTATCCAGGAACTTTTTAAGATTTGGATTAATTTCATTGCCAATATAAAACTTGATAAATTCATTTCTTGGAATTTTTTGATCCATTGCTAACCTCAAAAGATTTCCCTCTAATGAAACAATTTTTTTATTTTCCACATAGTGCTTTTGAACCAATTCTTCTAGTACAGAGGGTGACAATTGTAATGATTTAATATTTTCTAAAATATCACTTACAATTTTATCATGTCCTTTTTCTTTAGCAGCTGAGAAACTTACTGCGTTTAAAATACAATCAAGTTTTTCTTTTTGATACTTGATTAATTTTGCATATTCTTTTGTTAAAGTATTTACAGTTTTTAAAACTTTTGGTTTGATTTCAGTTTCCATTGCTGCAAGCGTTGGATTAAACTCATCATCGTCTCCATTATTTTCATCATTTTTATCAGTTTCACCAGAATTTCTTTGTTTAGCACTTGGACCTGTATTTTCGTCTTCCATGTAGTTAGTATCAATATCAATAATTTCTCTAACTAAAATTTCATCACTTTGAAGTTTTTCATCCCACTCTACAAATTGTTGTGCAGTAATTGGGCTTTGTGCTAATGCGATAAGCATTACATCTTTCCCAGCTTCTATTCTTTTTGCAATTGCAATTTCACCTTCACGAGATAAGAGCTCTACTCCACCCATCTCTCTTAAATACATTCTTATAGGGTCATCACTTTTCTCGATAGTCTTACCTTCTTCTTTAGATGAACCTTCTTTTTTTCTTAAAACTTTAAAATCAGATTTTTTTTCTACTAATGCTACACTCTCATCAAGAATGTGCATGAAAGCTTGTTCTAAATTTTCGTCTGAAAGATTTCTTTTACCTAATGATTTATTTAACTCGTCAAAAGTTATAAATCCTCTATGAGTCCCACGACCCATAAGTCTAGCAAATGATTTTGTAATTATTCTTTCCACAATAGTATATCTGAGATGACTTATATAAGCCCAATTTGAGAAAAATCCACGTATTTTTTGAGGGATTTAATTGATGTTTTTTTGTTTTTTTAGCTCTCTTATTTCATTGAAAGTACTTTCACTTAAATCTTTAGAAAACTTCGACTCGAGCTCTTCAATCCTAAACTCTAAATCGTAGTTTTTAAGGTCTCTAGAGACTTCTTCTAATAATTCAAACATTTTATTCTGATCATTTTGATGATTATTTAAAATATGTTTTATTGAGGCAAATTTAAAAATCTTTTCAGTTAATTGAGGATCGATTGGGATTTGATCTAAGGTAAGTTTTTCTCCACTCTTTAGTTTGGTTATCAAAGTTTCAAGAATTAATTTATTTTCTTCACTAAATAGATTTATATTTTCAATCATGTGAATATTTTCTTGAAATAAATCTAAATTATTCATTATCAAATAAAGCAATGAGAACTCTTTAAGCTCCACACCACTCAATAATTTACTTTCGTTAAAGTGTTTTTGAGTAGACTGTAATGATTTAACTTTTTTAGTATAAAATTGTTTTTTTCCTACATTGCTATGTGGAGTTAAAGATGAAATTTTCTCCAAGAAAAACTCTAGTACATATTTTTTTATAAAATCATCTTTTATAGTTGCAGCAATAGCTCTTAATTTTTTTTCAAAAATTGCCATTGATGAAGGATTGTTGTCAGTTTGTTGTTTATAATGGTTAAATATAAACTGATGAATTGAAATTTTTGCTTGTTTAGTAAAATCAATAAAGTTTGCTTTACCATTTTTATTTGCATAACTATCAGGGTCTTCTCCATCTGGTAAAAAAAGAAACGAAATTTGTTTTTCTGGTTGTAGTTCTTTAATTGAATTTTCTGCCGCTCTAAGTGCTGCTTTGTATCCACTTTCATCACCATCAAAACAAATAATTATATCTTCAAAGAATTGGTTAAGCATTAAAATTTGTCTATCCGTTAAAGAGGTTCCAAGATTTGCTACAACATTCTCAATTCCATTTTTACTTAAACCAACTACATCCATATATCCCTCAACCAAATATACATGATCTATTTTATTGGATAATCTTCTAGCTAAATCTAAATTATATAAGTTAGAACCCTTTTTAAAAAAAGGTGTTTCAGGAGAATTAATATATTTTGCTGAATAACTATTTTCTTGGATAGTTCTTCCTCCCAATCCAATAGGTTGACCTGAAATATTATTAATTGGAAATATTATTCTATCTCTAAATCTTTCAACGTATGTATTCTTTTTTTCATCTAAATAAAAAAGACCACTTTCAACTAAAACTTTTTCACTAAATTCATCTTTTAATTTTTCATAAAAATTAGAATTTCTTTCAACAAATCCAATTTTAAAATTTTTGACTTCATCTTTACTAAGGTTTCTTTTTTTTAAATAGTCTCTCGCAATAGTTAAGCTTTCATTTTTTAAAATTTCATCATGATAAAATTGAACATATTGATTGTAGATTGAGCAGTATTCTTGCCAATTTTTTTCACGTTCTTCATCTTGTTTTGAAAACGTATAAGGTCTCATACCTGCAAGATTTGCTAATGATTTTACCGCTTCTCCAAATTTCAAATTTTGAGTTTTCATTACAAAATCAAAAATATTTCCATGCTCTGATGTTGCAAAACAATGATAAAATTCTTTTTCATCATTAACTGTAAATGAAGGTGTTTTTTCAGTTTTAAAGGGTGATAAGCCTACAAATTCTTTGCCTCTTTTTTTTAGACTGACAGACTTTGATACAACTGTCGAAACCTTTAAACGAGTTTTAATTTCGTCTAAATACTCTTTTGGGTATTTCATTATTTATTCAGTAGTTCTTTAAGCAGAGGTCCAGCTTTAGCAAAATCTAGATTGTCAGGGTATGACTTTTTCAATTCACCCATTACTTTACCCATGTCTTTAATTGATGCAGCACCCAATTTACTTATTGTATCAACACATATTTTTTTAGTTTCTTCATCGTTTAACTGTTGTGGTAAAAAACTAGATAAAAGATCAAATTCATTTTGCTCAACTTCTAACAAATCCATTCTCTCATTTTTTTTATAGATCTCTATTGATTCGGTTCTTTGCTTGATCATTTTCTTTAAAAGTTTTTTAATATCCTCATCGTCTGTTTCTTTTATGTCGGCGCCAGATCTATTGATAATATCAAGGTCTTTTATTCCAGATAAAATTAACCTGTAGGTTGAGATTTCAACCTTATTTTTTGATTTTAGAGAATTTTTATAGTTAGTTTCAATTTTTTCTTTCAATGTCATAATATTTTTTAATCTACTGCAAAGTGAAAATTCTTCAAAAGAAAAATTGTTTTTTTATAATTTTATAATACATCTCTGTTGCGATAATTAGGGTTTTATTGTATTAACCTTTAACTCATGAGTTGTAATTGATCAAAAAAGCAAAAAAAATTAGCTCTAACAAAATCTCACAGATTCACACAGGCGTTTTAGTTCTTGAAAATAAAACTATCTTTAAAGGAGTTGGTATTGGCTATCAAGGAACAGCGACAGGTGAAGTGTGTTTCAATACTTCTCTAACTGGATATCAAGAAATTATTTCAGATCCCTCTTATGCTGGGCAAATTATCAATTTTACCTTTCCTCACGTTGGTAACGTTGGAACTAACAAGCAAGATTTAGAATCTGATAAAGTTTGGACCAAAGGTGTAATTTTTAACTCTGAAATAACAAGCCCTTCTAATTATAGATCTTTAGTTAATTTAGACCTGTGGTTAAAAAAAAATAAAATTGTTGGGATCACTGGTTTAGATACTAGAGGTTTAACTAATCATATTAGAGATAAGGGGGCCCCTAAAGGTACTATTTCTTTTTCTAATAAAGGTAATTTCAATATTAGTAAATTAGCAAATATTACAGCAAAGTGGAGTGGATTAAATAATTTAGATTTAGCAGAACAAGTAACTACTAAAAAAAATTATATTTGGTCAGGTTTTAAAACTTGGAAAAAAGAAACTGGTTACTTAAAAAATAAAAAAAATTCATTACATGTTGTTGCAATTGACTATGGTATTAAGAAAAATATCCTAAGGTATTTCTCAGATCTTAATTGTAAAGTAACAGTGGTTTCATGCAAAACGAGTGCAAAAGACATCCTTAAATTAAAGCCAAATGGGATCTTTTTATCTAATGGCCCTGGTGACCCTGCGGCAACTGGTAAATATGCAATTGAAATCATTAAAGAATTAATCAAAAATAATTTACCTATTTTTGGTATTTGTCTTGGTCATCAAATTCTAGCCCTAGCACTTGGTGCAAAAACTAAAAAAATGAAACTAGGTCATAGAGGTGCTAACCATCCAGTTAAAAACTTAATTAAAGATAATGTTGAAATCACTAGTCAAAACCATGGCTTTGAAATTGTAAGAGCAACATTACCAAAAAATATTGAAGTAACTCATAAGTCTTTATTTGATAATTGTATTGAAGGAATTAGATTAAAAAATAAACCTGTTTTTTCTGTTCAATATCACCCTGAATCAAATCCAGGACCACAAGATAGTGTTTACTTATTTGAAGAATTTATTAACAACATAAAAAAAAATGCCAAAAAGAAAAGATCTTAAAACTATATTAGTCGTTGGTGCTGGACCAATAATCATTGGTCAAGCCTGTGAGTTTGACTACTCAGGGACACAAGCCTGTAAAGCCCTTAAAGATGAAGGTTATAAAGTTATTTTAATTAACTCTAATCCAGCAACTATCATGACGGACCCTGGTGTTGCAGATAAAACTTATATTGAGCCAATAACTTTAGAGGTATTAGAAAAAATTCTAAAAAAAGAAAAACCAGATGCAATTTTACCAACAATGGGTGGCCAAACTGCTTTGAATTTAGCAATGGAAGCGGAGAAAAAAGGAATTCTTAAAAAATATAAAATTGAATTAATTGGTGCAAATTCTAAGGCAATCTCTAATGCAGAGGACAGAAAAAAATTCAGAAAAAACATGTTAGATATTGGTTTGGACTTACCAAAATCTAAAGTGGTAAATCATGTTAGAGATGCTGCAAAAGCTTTAAAACAAATTGGGTTGCCTGCAATCATTAGACCTGCTTTTACTTTAGGTGGTTTGGGTGGAGGAATAGCTAAAACTGAAAAAGAATATCTTAAAATAGTTAAAGATGGTTTACACGAATCCCCTGTTAGCCAAATTTTAATTGAAGAATGCCTTGAGGGTTGGAAAGAATTTGAAATGGAAGTTGTCAGAGACAAAAAAGACAACTGTATTATTATTTGTTCTATTGAAAACATTGATCCAATGGGAATTCACACAGGAGATTCAATTACCGTTGCACCCGCTCTAACACTTACGGATAAAGAATACCAAGTTATGAGAAATGCCTCAATTGCTTGTCTTAGAAAAATTGGAGTAGAAACAGGTGGATCAAATGTTCAATTTGCAATCAATCCTAAAGATGGCAGAATGGTTATCATTGAAATGAACCCAAGAGTGTCACGTTCATCTGCCCTTGCCTCTAAAGCAACTGGATTTCCAATTGCAAAAGTTGCAGCAAAACTAGCAGTTGGCTACACGCTTGATGAATTAAAAAATGAAATTACTAAAACAACACCTGCTTCTTTTGAACCTAGTATTGATTACGTCGTAACTAAAATACCAAGATTTACCTTTGAAAAATTCTCAACATCTGAAGCGGTTCTTGGAACATCAATGAAGTCAGTGGGTGAAGCAATGGCGATTGGGAGAAACTTTAAAGAATCTCTTCAAAAAGCATTGGTTTCTCTTGAAATTGGCTTTTCAGGCTTAGATCGAATTTTTCCATTAAATAAAAAAGAAATAGAAAAAGAACTTAAAAAAAATATTCCAAACAGAATATTGTTAGCTGCTGAAGCATTTAGAAAAAAAATAAGTATTAAAAGAGTTCACCAACTTTGTAAAATAGACCCTTGGTTTTTAGAGCAAATAAAAGAAATTGTTGATGAAGAAAATAAAATACAAAAAAGAGGTCTTCCTAAAGATTATAATGAGTTTAACAGAATTAAATCAATAGGTTTTTCTGATAAAAAATTATCAGAGATTACTAAAATTTCTGAAGAACTTGTTAGAAAAAAAAGAACTGCTTTAAAAGTATTACCAGTTTACAAAAAAGTAGATACCTGTGCTGCTGAATTTAAATCGTTCACCCCTTACATGTATTCAACATATCAAAGAAATTATGCGCTAAATACAGAGTGTGAAGCAGAACCTTCTTCAAGAAAAAAAATTATAATCTTAGGCGGTGGACCAAACCGTATAGGCCAAGGTATTGAGTTTGATTATTGTTGTTGCCAAGCAAGTTATGCTCTTAAAGATAGTGGTTTTGAAACTATAATGATTAACTGTAATCCTGAGACGGTTTCAACAGACTACGATACAAGTGATAGGCTTTACTTTGAACCTCTTAAAGAAGAGTATGTTTATAATATTATTAAAAAAGAACAGCAAAAAGGAAATCTTGTGGGGATCATTGCTCAGTTTGGTGGACAAACTCCTATAAGACTTGCAAAATTTCTACACGATAACAAGCTCCCCATTTTAGGGACACAGTACACCTCAATAGATCTTGCTGAAGATAGAGACAGATTTAGAAAATTACTTGATAGGTTAAAATTAAAACAAGCTGAAAGTGGTATTGCTAAAACTTACAAGCAAGCCATTCAAATTGCTGAAAAAATTGGACTACCTTTAATGGTAAGACCTTCTTATGTATTAGGTGGAAGAGCAATGGAAATTGTTCATGAGAAAAGCCAATTAAAAAACTTTGTAGAAGAAGCATTTAAAGCAGCGGAGGATAATCCGATATTAATAGATAAGTTTATTAGCCACGCTATGGAAGTTGATGTTGATGCAATATCTGATGGTAAACAAGTATTTGTTGCAGGTATCATGCAACATATTGAAGAAGCTGGAATTCACTCAGGGGATTCTGCATGTAGTTTGCCTCCTATATCTATTAAACCAAAGCTGATAACTGAAATAGAAGTTCAAACAAAAAAATTAGCTTTAGCTTTAAATGTTAAAGGTTTTATGAATATTCAATTTGCCATTAAAAATGATGAAATTTATGTAATCGAAGTAAATCCAAGAGCAAGTAGAACGGTTCCTTTTGTATCTAAAGCAAAAGGTCTTCCTCTTGCTAAAATTGCATCACGTGTAATGGCTGGTGAAAAATTATCTAAATTTAACTTAAAAGGTAAAAACAAAAACCTGTTTGCAGTTAAAGAGGCTGTATTTCCTTTCAATAAATTCCCAAATAGTGACTTATTGTTAGGACCTGAGATGAAATCAACAGGTGAAGTTATGGGGTTTGATAAAGACTTTGGTATGGCTTATGCAAAAAGCCAAATTGCTGCATCGAATTCATTACCAACAAAAGGTCTAGCATTTATCTCTCTTAAAGATGGTCATAAAGATGAAGGTGTAGATTTAGCAAAACAATTAATAAAATTAAATTTCACTTTATGTGCAACAGGTGGAACTGCTGAATACATTCGTGAACATGGAATAAAATGTAAAACAATAAATAAAGTAAGTGGAGGCTCTCCTCATATTGTTGATGTACTAAATTCTAAAAAAATTGCACTTGTAATTAATACGGGTGGTGGAAATAGTGAGCATCGTCTTCATGATGCAATGGCTTTAAGAAGAGCAACACTAGGTAATAAAGTTCCTTATTGTACAAACATGTCTACTGCTCAAGCTTGCTTGATGGGGATTAGATCTTTAAAGACAAAAGAGATTACAGTAACTGCACTTCAAGATATTTAATGTGAAGACAAACCAGTATTTGCAATACTAAAAATCATATCTTCATAACTCATATCAAGGTTTAAAACGCACGATCTATAAAAATAACCTTTTCGAAGACCAGGCATTAAATTTGCTTCTATAAAATGAGGAACACCTAAGTGATCCATTTTAATATCTATTCTACCTAAAGATTTTCCACCTAAGGCTTTGAACGAATCTTTTGCAAGTTTTGAAAGTTTGTCAAAAACTACAACATCAGAAACAGCAATTACACTCTCTTCATCATTTTTTTTAACATCAAAATCAAGAATACAATGACCATCCATATTTTCTTTTACAATAATTTCAATTGGCATAGCTCTTAAAGTTCCATCAATGCTATCTTCAAAAATACCAACACTATATTCTTTTCCTGCTAAATATGTTTCAACTAAAGAAGGTGAGTTTTGTTTTGTTTTAATATCTAATACTTTTGAGGTAAAATCTTCAAAATTAAATACAATTGAATTTTTGTCTACCCCTCTACTGTCTCCACCAGTTACTGGCTTTATAAAAAGAGGAAATTTTATTGGTATTGAACTTTTAGTTAAATATTCACCTGGGTTTGTTATAAAAAAATCTGCAGTTCTAATATTATTTTTTTGCATAATCTTCTTTGCTCTATTTTTATCACTTTCATTATCAAGAGCTGCTTTACTTGAGGCGATATATGGAATTTCAAACATCTCTAAATAATCATTTAGCCATATTTTCCTATTATTAAAAAAGAAATACTTAACACCAGAGAATACTAAATCAGGCTTTCTTTTAACTAACGCTTCAAGATCTTCTTCTGAATTAATTTCAGTAATTAAAACATTTTTATATCGTTTAGATAAAATCCTTAGAACATTTTTTTCTTCTAGAATAATTCCGACATTATCTTGATGCGAATTTACCTCTCCAAAGTTAGGAACTACGACTATTTCTATAGTCTTACTAATCTTTATTGGAATAATATTATTTTTTTTTAAAGGTAAAATATTACCTATTTCTGGAATTCCTTGTTTAGCTATATCTTTTATAATCATAATAAATCCAACACATAACCCACGCAAAAAAGCATGAATGATGCACTCTTCTAATAAAGTTGTTTTCTAAAAAATTGTTGCCTAATTAATGACTGTCTCTTATACACATCTCCGAGCCCACGAGACTCCTGAGCATCTC